>OLYB01000629.1_pt1 | contig 32608 bp, 19 predicted proteins | sample 1674481 | NCBI WGS metagenome assembly OLYB01 (sample SAMEA103958167, study PRJEB25191) | human gut metagenome
TGCACAACGTTCCTGAAGAAAATATTTTCCGTCCGAGTGCATGGTCTGCTTTTGGCGAAGATATGGAAGGTAGCGATTACAGAGCCTGCAAGAATTACGGACCTCTTTATAAATAAAGGAAGCAAACATTATGTTGAAATCACTCAAACTGAAAAATATTCTGCTGGCAGGTGCAGCTGCAGTACTTGTATCATGCGGCGGACAAAAAGAAATAAAGATGGGAAGTTATGCTTATGATGCTCGGTTTTTGAAAGACCATGGCATTGAATATACTGAACTGGTATCTGCTGACGGCAACTCCAAAGTAATGGTTATTCCGGCATGGCAGGGGCGTGTAATGACTACTTCGGCCTCAGGTGATGAAGGTGACAGCTATGGCTGGATTAACTACCGTTTCATAAATGAAGGCAAGATCAGTTCTCAGTTTAATCCGGTAGGTGGTGAAGAACGTTTCTGGCTTGGTCCTGAAGGCGGTCCATTCTCACTTTACTTTAAGGAAGGTCAGGAACAGGTCTATGAGAATTGGGTAGTTCCTGCAGTGCTTGATACGGAAGCTTTCGATATCAAGTCGCAAAGTGACAGCAGTATCCGTTTTGTAAAAGATACCCGTTTGATAAATGCCTCCGGTACCACTTTCGATATGAATATTGATCGTACCGTATCGTTAATGGATGCCTGTGAAGTGGCTGCGGATTTTGACATCGAACTTGCAGACGGCATGAAGATGGTAGCTTATAAGAGCGAGAATAAGATTACTAATACGGGGGACAATGCGTGGACGAAAGAAGGCGGACTGGTATCTGTATGGATGCTCGGTTGTTTTAATCCTACACCGACCACTACTGTATTCATTCCTTATAAGGAGGATGCAGAAGGAACCATCGTGAATGATGAATATTTTGGAAAGATTCCTGCAGGCAGGCTGATAAAGGAGAATGGTATCATCTATTTTAAGATTGACGGGCTTTATCGCTCCAAACTGGGATTGCCGGCCTCACGTGCAACGGATTTATGCGGAAGCTATGATTCGTCGAAAGGTGTGCTCACTATATTGTGGTGCAGTCTCCCCGAGTTCCCTTCAGTTTATGTAAACGGTCAATGGGGACCTCAGGAAGATCCGTTTGCCGGTGACGTAATCAATTCTTATAATGACGGTCCGGTAGAGGACGGTTCCATAATGGGGCCTTTCTATGAAATCGAGACTTCCTCACCCGGCGCGGAGTTGGCTCCTGGCGTATCGTTGGTTCATACGCAAAAAGTAATCCATATACAAGGTGAGGATGAACAACTGGCTCCTATTGTGCAGAAATTGTTCGGAGCGGACTTGAATGTGATCAAGACAAGGTTTCAATAGGATAATTATACAAAAATAGGAGAATTTATATGGAATCAAATAAGATAATACCGAAAGGGCTCCTTTTTCCGTTCATTCTGCTCACTACGCTTTTCTTTGCCTGGGCTGTGCCGAATAATCTTACGGATACCATGCTTGCGGCTTTCAAGCGTATCATGAGTATGAGTGACTCGAAGACAGCCTGGATACAAGTAGTGTGCTATCTTTTGGGGTATGGATGCTGTGCTGTTCCCGGTGCCTTGTTCATCAAGAAGTATACTTATAAATCAGGTGTAATGCTGGGCCTTGGGTTATATGCCTTTGGGGCCTTGCTGTTCTACCCTGCCATGCTTAGTTCGGGAGTGAATGTTGATTTCAGCTTTTTTATGTATCTGCTTGCAATCTTCGTTCTCTTTGCTGGGCTTTCAGTTCTGGAGACATCTACCAATTCTTATGTACTGGCAATCGGTCCTGAAAGTACTGCGACACGCCGCCTGAATCTGTCGCAGGCTTTCAATCCCTTCGGTGCAATTACGGGAGTAGTGATTAGTCAGATTTTTATTCTCTCACAATTGAATGGAATGACGGCGGCGGAACGTTCCCGACTTCCGACAGAGGAGTTGGCTGCTATTCAGGGACAGGAACTGAGTGCTGTTACTACGGCTTATGTGGTACTGGGTCTGGTGATGTTAGTGCTTCTACTTGCTATCCGTTTGACTAAGATGCCGAATCTTCGTGAAAGTGGAGAGAAAGTGGAATTTGGTGCTACGCTTCGTCGGCTCGTAAAAAATAAAAATTATGTATGGGGTGTAATTGCACAGTTCTTTTACGTAGGTGCTCAAATTGCCGTATGGTCTTTTGTCATTCGTTATGCCATGCAACAACTCAATTTTGACGGCGTGTTGGCCTCTTTAGGCGATTCTGCTTCTGCTGATGCTATTGTCAACGCATTGCGTGGTGTAGAACCGGTGGCTTCCGCGTTTTATAACGGATGTGAATGTCTTGGATTGGATGATTTGTTGCCGCGTACGGCAGAACAGGCTGCGGCCACTTACTATATCATGTCGCTCATTCTTTTTGTGACCATGAGATTTGTATGTACTGCAATGATGAAGTACGTGAAAGCCTATAAACTTTTGATAGGGCTTTCCCTCCTTGCTGTAATGTGCTGTCTGGGTGCTATGTTTGGTAAGGGAAGTTTCGGAGTCTATTGTCTGATGGGTATTTCCGGCTGTATGTCATTGATGTTCCCGACGATTTATGGATTTGGTCTTACAGGTTTGGGTAATGATACTAAAATCGGTGGTTCATTTATGGTAATGGCTATTGCCGGTGCTGCCGTTCTGACTCAAATCCAGGGTATTGTTTCCGACCAGACAGGTAGTATTATGGCTGCATATGTTGTACCGGCTGTGGCTTTTGCAGTGATTGCCTATTACGGTTTCTTCATTGCAAGGAAGCAGGAGCTAGCAATCAAATAAGGATTTAGACTATGGGATCATCAAACAAGAAATACGTAATCGGTCTTGATTTTGGAACAGATTCTTGTCGTGCGTTGGTGGTGGACACATGCAATGGTCATGAAATGGCTGCTGGAATCAGTTTTTACCCCCGTTGGAAAGCAGGACTTTACTGTGATGCGCATCATAACCGCTATCGTCAACATCCATTAGATTATATTGAATCCATGACAGAGGCTGTACATATCGCTTTATCCGAATTGAATGAAGAAGAAATAGCTTCTATCTGTGGTTTGTGTTTTGATACTACCGGTAGCACTCCTGCGTTGACCGATAATACAGGGATGCCGTTAGCCTTACGTCCGGAATTTGAGGAGGAGCCTGATGCCATGTTTGTTCTTTGGAAAGATCACACTGCTGTTCGGGAGGCAGAACAGATTAATACGTTGATCAAGGAACGCAATCTTGACTATTTGCTTTATGAAGGTGGTACTTACTCCTCAGAATGGGTATGGTCAAAGGTCTTGCATATCATCAACACGAACGCTGCTATAAGAGATGCCGCTTATGCTTGGGTAGAACATTGTGACTGGATGACTGGATTAGTGACGGGTAATACTCTTCCCGAACAAATTTTCCGCAGTCGTTGTGCTGCCGGTCACAAAGCCATGTGGCATGCGAGCTGGGGACTTCCTTCTGCAGGATTTTTCGAAGCACTTAGCCCGTCATTGAGTGAAATGCTTCCTCATCTGTTTACAGAAACCTACACTAGCGATATGAAGGCGGGAGAATTGACTCCTGAGTGGGCTGGAAGACTCGGACTTCCTGAGGGTATTGCTGTAGCTGTGGGGGCGTTGGACGCTCATATGGGAGCTGTAGGTGCATCTGTTGCTCCGGGAGTACTGACCCGTATCATGGGAACATCCACCTGTGACATAATGGTGGCCGGAAAGGCTGAGGTCGGTAACCGTTGTATTGAGGGCATTTGCGGTCAGGTGGACGGTTCGGTGCTTCCGGGATTCATCGGCTTTGAGGCCGGGCAGTCAGCCTTCGGAGACATCTACGCCTGGTTCAAAAAAATACTGGCATGGACATTGAAGAACATTCCCGAAGGAGATTCCAGACAGAGGGCGATGGACGACATGCTGGTAGAACTCACTCGCGAGGCCCAGGCTTTGGAACCCTCTGTAGAGGGGGTTGTTGCTTTGGACTGGATGAACGGCCGCCGTACTCCCTATGCTGACCAGAATGTGAAAGGTGCTGTTGTCGGACTCACGCTAGGAACCAGCGCTCCGGATATCTTTCGTGCATTGGTAGAGGCCACTGCTTTTGGCTCCCGCCGCATCGTCGAGCATATGAAGGGGCAAGGTTTACGCATTGATTCAGTCAATGCCATCGGTGGCATCAGTAAGAAGGCTCCTTTTGTGATGCAAACCCTGGCTGATGTGCTGAATATGCCTATCCGTGTGGTTCGTTCGGAACAGACCTGTGCTTTGGGAGCGGCAATGTTTGCAGCTGTAGCTGCGGGGGTGTATACGGACATCAATGAAGCCATAAAATATATGGGGTCAGATATTGAGGACGAATACCAGCCGGATGAGAAACGTTCATTCGTTTATGAAACTCTTTACAAGAAATATATATATATGTCGATGCTTCTTGAAAAAATGTGAAATCATGAAAATTGCTAGATTTATATCGGTAACAATTGGTATGTCAATACTAGTTTTGCCAAGTTGGGGAAAGAAAAAGGAACAAAATAAACCTAATGTCATTCTTATAAATGTAGACGATATGGGTTTTGGTGATTGCGGATGTTATGGAGCAACTAAAGTCAAAACACCTAATATTGACCGTTTGGCTAGTGAGGGGACACGTTTTACTGATGCGCATTCTGCTTCATCAGTATCTACTCCTTCAAGATATTCATTGCTTACAGGTGAGTATGCTTGTAGAAAAAATCTTTGGGGACCAATCTTTTTGCATGAAACTCTAAAAATAGATACGGCCCGTACTACGATTGCAGATGTTATGAAACGACAGGGATATTCTACTGCTATAATAGGGAAATGGCACTTAGGATTCCAATTGGGAAAAGATATGGATTGGAATAAAGAACTTAATCCTGGACCGCTTGAATTAGGATTTGATTATTTTTATGGAATACCTACGGTAAGTAGTCATCCGCCTTTTGTATATGTGGAGAATCATCATGTTGTAGGATATGATCCCAAGGATCCATTTGTGTACGGTAAAAAAGCTGAGACTGATTTCTATGATGAAAAGATGGGGATAGAAGATATAGGAGGAGCTGTTACTGCACATAAATTGTATAAAGACAATGAATTGGGTACAGTATTTAAGGATAAGGCTATTGCGTGGATAAAAGAACACAAAAAAGGACCTTTCTTCCTTTATTATGCAACTACGCATTTGCATCATCCATTTGCATATAATGATAGATTTAAAGACTCAAGCACTGCTGGACGTTATGGCGATTATATACATGAATTGGATTATTTGGTAGGGGAAGTCATGAAGACATTGGATGATGAAGGGTTGCGTGAAAATACCTTAATCATTTTCACAAGCGACAATGGCCCTATGTTGAATCGTGGTGGACAGGAAGCTTGGCAACGGGGGCATCACATGAATGGGGATCTTTTAGGTTTTAAGTTTGATGCTTGGGAAGGCGGACATCGAATCCCCTTTATAGTACGATGGCCGGGGAAAGTAAAAGCTGGAAGAGTCTCAGACCAGCTGATTTGCAATGTTGATATGATGGCCTTTTTAGCAACTCTTACCGGCTGTAAATTGAAAGATGGTGAAGGACCGGATAGTTATGATATTTACCCTATAATTATGGGGCAGACCAAAAGAGAAGTGAGAGATCATTTGATTTTGGCTCCTTCTCATAAATCCCATTTGGCAATCAGGCAAGGAGATTGGATGTATATTCCTAAATTGAATGGAGGGGGATTTGGAGCTAAGAACGTAGGTGATCATGCTTTCGGAGGAATTGCTGCATTTAAATTCACACATCAGTCAAATCTGAATTTGAAGGATGAAAATGGAAAACTTCCTAAGGGCCAATTATATAATTTGAAAAAAGATCCTCAGCAAAAGGTTAATGTTTATGTGAAATATCCTGAAAAGGCAATGCAGTTAGATAAATTGTTGAGGGAGAAAATGAAACAAAAATCAACGAGGGAAATATGATTTTTTCTCCTGGACTATTTTAGTTTTGGTATTATCAGAATACTAACAATTTAAATCCGATATATTATGAATTATATTCTTTATTAGTGAATTTATTGGTGGTGATAAAAATTCCATTCCATAAAGTAATTATTATACGATAGGAACTGAACTTGTTTAATTAATGAAATTAGGAAACTTTTGATATATTAATTTTTTGTACATGAAAATGAATAAACTTTTAATTTTGTTAGTGGCTTTTTTTGTGGGTACATTTGTTAGTGCTCAAAGTAACTATCCGTTCAATGGTCTGGACATGAACATGGGTAATCTGTCAAGATTATCCAATGCCAAGACCCGTTCTATTAGTCCGGAGAATTTTACTGGTGAGAAAGGTAAAGGGGGAATGGCTGACCCTAAAGATGGGAAAAAAGGTACTAATGTGGCTAATGCTTGGGCTGCATCTAGAGATTTAGGTCAAGGTTGGAAAGTAAATCCCTTTATAGAGATAAAAGGTAAGGAAGTTTTTACGATTGCTGAGATAGAAGGCCCGGGCGCTATTCAGCAGATTTGGATGACTCCTACTGGTAATTGGCGTTTTTCTATTATCCGCATTTACTGGGACGATGAAAAAAAGCCTTCTGTTGAATGCCCTGTTGGTGATTTCTTTTGCAGTGCATACAATAAGTTTGCTCAATTAAGTTCTTTGGCAGTTTGTGTCAATCCGGGCAGTGCGTTCAATTGCTATTGGAAGATGCCTTTCCGTAAAAAATGCCGAATAACGATGGAAAATATGAATAATACTCCTATGCGGCTTTATTATCAGGTCAACTATGTTTTGACAGATGTCCCTAAGGATGAAGCGTATTTTCATGCTCAGTTCCGTCGCTCTAATCCGACTAAAGGTTCTGTTCATACATTAGTGGATGGTATTAAAGGTAAAGGGCAGTATGTGGGAACATATTTGGCCTGGAGAGTTCATGATAATTGTTGGTGGGGTGAAGGTGAAATAAAATTTTATATGGATGGAGATAAGGGCTATCCAACGATTTGCGGAACTGGAACAGAAGACTATTTCTGTGGTTCTTATAATTTTGAAAATAAGGAAACAAAACAATATCAAGAATTTACTACTCCTTATGCAGGTATGCATCAGGTCATCAGGCCTGACGGTTTATATAATGCGGTTCAAGGATTTGGTATGTACCGTTGGCATATCCTTGATCCAGTACGTTTTGATAAGGAGCTGAAAGTGACTATACAAGATTTGGGCTGGCGCCATGATAGAAGATACAACGCTCAGCAATCTGATATATCTTCTACCGTTTTTTGGTATCAAGCTGAACCTCATGCCTCTTTCCCTGCATTACCCAGCAAGGATGATTTGGAGATTCCTACACCAGGATTAAAATAATTTTATCTATGGATTTAGGAGGCAGAATTATCGGTTCCTAAATCCATAAATTTAGATAACCTTTGCCCAAAATGGATACTTTAAGTTTTAAAATTACGGCTATAACATTATTTGGAACATTCCCATTATTTGCTGCTATGCCAGAAAAAGAAGGACATAAAAAGCTGAATTTTCTTTTTATTACAGCCGATGACTTGAACTGTTCAACCGTTAATTTATTTGGTGGTAAGACACCGGGATTGACTCCTAATATTGACTCTTTGGCACGTTCTGGGATGTATTTCCGGCATGCTCATGTTACTACAGCTGTTTCACAAGTAAGTCGTGGTGTTTTGGCTACAGGATGTTACCCTCACAATAATGGGATAGAGGGATTTTATCATACGGATAAAGATATTCCTACTTTACAGGAATTGCTTGTTGCTAATGGATATCAAATAGGAGTAATGGGTAAGGTAGTTCATTCTTCTCCGAAAGATGATACCCCTTGGGATTATAAAGATGAAACGGGTGAGGGCAGAGATCATAATTTGTATGTACAGAATATAAAGGAATTCATCCGTACTGCTCAAAGAGAAAAAAAACCTTTTTATTTTATGGCTAATTCTCATGATCCTCATCGTCCCTGGGAAGGGAGTCGTCAGGAAAAGAAAAAATTTCCAACTCACGCTTATCCTTATCCTTCACGAATCTATCAGCCTACAGAGGTGGAAGTACCAGGTTTTTTACCTGATATTCCTGCTATAAGACTAGAAGTATCTCAATATATTAATTCAGTGAAACGTCTTGATGATTTTGTTGGAGCATTAATGCGGATGCTTGAAGAAATGAATGTAGCTGATAATACAGTAGTGATGTTTTTATCTGATAATGGTATGGCTATGCCATTTTCTAAGACCAATTGTTATCTTCATTCTACCCATACCCCATGGATTGTTCGTTGGCCAGGAGTAACCATGCCAGGAACAGTAGACTCTGAGAATTTTATTTCAGGTATAGATTATATGCCGACTATTTTAGAGATTGCAGGGATTCCGATTCCAAAGAGTATCGAAGGACGTTCTTTTGTATCCCTTCTTAAAGGAGAAAGACAGGGAGGGCGGAATATGGTCTTTACTCAATTTATGGAAACTTCAGGACGTCATTGTTTTCCAATGCGTGCTGTTCAAGATAAAAAGTATGGATATATATTTAATGCTTGGAGTGATGGTAATCGTGTCTTTAAAAATGAGTCTCAATCAGGCCTTACTTGGAAAGCTATGGTCAGGGCAGCTGAAACAGATGAAGATATTGCTAATAGAGTAAATATGTTTTCTTATCGTTGTGTGGAAGAATTCTACGACTTTGAGAAAGATCCTGATGCATTGTTTAATTTAATAGATGATCCTAAATACGCGTCATTAATTCAAAAATATCGAAATTTGTTAGAGAAGAATATGCGTGCGACAGGAGATCCTTTGGTTGATGCTTTTTTGAATCGTAATGATTCTCGAAAACTCAATCAGTTTATGACTGAGCAAGAGGAATTGATTAAAGGACGCATTAAAAGGAAAACGATTTTACCAATAAATGGTCTCCAATAATAATAACTTTTGTGGTAACAGTTGTTAGGTCTGTCTATTTATAATACTTTTATTAATATTAGATTTAGTAATTATGAAAAATGAACTTATATTTTTTACCAGCGCTTTTTGTGGGCTGGCAACAAATGCTTTAGCAGAGGAGCAATTTGCAATGAAAAATGACAAAAGTCATCCCAATGTAATTATTATATTTACGGATGATCAAGGATATGGAGATGTAGGTTGTTTTGGCTCTCACATAAAAACTCCTAATATTGATAACATGGCATTGAAAGGCATGCGTTTTACGGACTTTTATGCAGGTGCCAATGTTTCTACTCCTTCTAGAGCAGCTTTGATGACTGGGTGTTATCCACCTAGAGTGAATATGCCTAATGTGATATTCCCGGAAAATCCCACTTGTCTGAATCCGAACGAATTGACACTGGCAGAAATGTTTCAGTCTGCCGGTTATCACACAGGCATTGTTGGAAAATGGCATTTAGGTGCAAAAGGTAAAGGTTTGCCCATACATCATGGCTTTAATGAATTCTACGGTCTTCCCTATTCGCATGATATGGTTAATAGTGCTTTTAAGGGTTTTGTCAGCAATCCTAACAAGAAGTTGGATCGTGACTATTCAGATTTGCCATTGTATCAAAATGAAAAAATAATTGAGTTAAATCCTGACCCTGCTTCATTGACAACTCGTTATACAGAGTATTGTACTGATTTTATTAAACGTAATAAGGAGAAACCATTTTTCTTATATCTTGCTCATAATATGCCTCATGTGCCGTTGGCTGTTTCGAAAGAAAGAGAAGGTACATCGGGTTGTGGACTATATGGGGATGTGATTACTGAGATAGACTGGTCAATAGGTCAAATTTATGAAGCATTACGTAAGAATGGTCTTGAGAATAATACTCTTGTTGTTTATGCCTCGGATAATGGCCCTTGGTTGTTGTTTGGTAATCATGGTGGTAGTGCAGGGGAATTACGTGCAGGAAAGGGAACTACTTTTGATGGTGGGCATCGGGTGTTTTGTTTGATGACATGGCCTGGTGTGGTTCCTGCTGGAAGAGTTTGTTCAGAGGTGGCAACTACTATGGATATTTTACCTACTATGGCAAATTATATTGGCGTAACGTTGTCAAACAATAAAATTGATGGTAAAGATATTATGCCTTTAATGCAAGGTAAGAACAAAGCTGTATCTCCTCATGATTCATATTATTATTTTAAGTCTAAAAAAGCTTTTGCAGTGAGATGTGGTGATTGGAAATTAATATTTCCGCATTTAGATCCAGAAGTTACAATGGAAGGAAAGGATGGTTTAAGGGGAGAGCAGAAGCCTGTACATACGGTAAAAGCTTTGTATAATTTACGTACAGATAAAGGTGAAAAAATAAACTTGATAAAAAAATATCCTAAGAAAGTGGCTGAAATGGAAAGGAAAATCCAATTGTTTAATCGGGAAATAGAGACTCAAAGCAGACCTTGTGGAATTATAGAATAAAAGTGTAGATGTGTCTATTATAGCTTCTATTTCCCTCTAATAAAATTATCTTAATTACAATTTATAGCAAATATAGTTATATAATGATGCGAAATTTTATGGGAGATTTTGTCGCTTTCTTCTACCATATATGCACAGGAGAACAGTTCTTCGGAGCTTATTCCTATAGGTTGGGATGCTTATAAAATGTGGAATAAGTGGCCCATGCAACGTATAGGAGTACGTGCTTACATGCGGAGTACCTATGATCGTTCAGGAGGAAATGAGTCTGCGAATGTTAGTCATTTTCTATATATGTGTGAAGAAGATAATAATATTACTTTAGACATTACGGGGAAAGGCTATTTGTTTTTTATACGTATTAATCATTGGCATGGAAGTCCTTGGAGATACACTGTGGATGGTAATAGTTGCATTGTAAAAAAGACAGCAACGCAGAAGTCAGTAGGTGCTAAACACTTTTTTGATAGAACTGCATTTATACCACAAAATTCATTTAAGGAACCATTGACTTATACTTGGAGTACAACAAAAGGCTCCAATTTAGTATGGGTTCTCATCGGGTTTAACAACTCAATACGATTAGTTTATGGAAGATTAAATTTAGTTAAATATAATAATACTTAATGCTAATGAAAAAAAAATTATTGTTTTTTATGTGTCTTTTTTGTACACAAATCCATTTTGGGCAAAACGTTACAATGACTACGCTGTTGAATGAGATGCTTGATCGACAGATTATTACGGATTTGGGGTATCAAAACTACCGTTGTCGTAAGTTTACCAGTTTTGACCGAGCATCACTCAATCGTGAAGATCCGAATATGTGGTTTGCAAATGGAGATGCCAGTCAATTTTTGCGAGTAGAGCAATTGAATAATGGAAATAAGGAGTACGTTATATTTGAAACCGATAAGCCTGGTGCGGTTGTTAATTTTTGGGCAACCTTTGCAGGCTACAATAATGACGGAATATTGCGTTTTTATTTTGATGGTGAGGACACTCCTCGTATAGAAGGTGAAGCCAAGTCCATTCTTAGCGGTGGTGCTTTGGTCGGATACCCCCTCTCTTTTTCTGTATCAGAACTTACTCCGCAGGATCGTAGGGGACATAATTTATTTTTACCTATTCCCTATGCCAAAGGTCTGAAGATAACTTATTCAAGTCCTACTATACAGGTTGGGCGTGAATCTAAGGAGCGTTTTTACTATCAGATTACTTGCAGAGAGTATACCGCTAACGTAATAGTAGAAAGTTACTCTGATAAGGTGTTGGAACAAAACAGGGCATTACTTAACAAGGTATGCGATGCTCTTTATCAGCGTTATCGTGGCTTGGAATATACAACCTTGACAGATAAAAGTTTAAATGCCAGCTTGCAACCCGATCAGGAAAAGACCATTAAGCAAATCGGTGGAGGTGCTATCCGTAAGATTTCCTTAAAACTTGATGCTAAAGATTTACCTCAGGCTTTGCGTTCCACCTTGCTTAAAATCTCTTTTGATGGTAACAACACAGTTTGGGTACCAGTTGGTGACTTTTTCGGTACTGGTTATCAGGTTCGTCGTTCTGCATCTTGGTACTCTGAAGTAACCACTGATGGTCAACTCACCTGTTATTGGATTATGCCTTATCGGCAGGAATGTGAGATTTCTCTTGTGAATATGGGTACACAAAAGGTGGATGTGCGTGATGCGAGTGTGTCGTTCTCTTCATACGAGTGGAATAATAATACCATGTATTTCGGTGCATACTGGCATCAAGAAACTCATATTTTGGCAGAAAAAAATGGACGCGGTATTCCTGTTCATGCCAAAGACATAAACTTTGTGACTCTTAAGGGTACGGGTATTTGGGTAGGTGATGGTATTACCCTCTTCAACACAGGAGAACGCTGGTGGGGTGAAGGTGATGAAAAAATATACATTGATGGTGAAGATTTTCCTTCCCATTTCGGTACAGGCACAGAGGACTACTACGGTTATGCTTGGTGCCGTCCAGAACCATTTGACCATGCTTTTATCCAGCAACCTGACGGACGTGGCAACTTCAGCAAAGATCGTGAGCTAAATCCGATTAACCATACAGTGAATTCACGTTATCGTGTGCTTGATGCCATCCCTTTCCGTAAAAGCCTGAAGTTTGATATGGAGTTATGGCACTGGAGTACCTGCCGTATGAATTATGCTCCTATCGCTTACTTTTATATGAAGCCCGGTGGTAAAATCATGAATCAACACGATGAACTTGGCATTAAGGAAAAAGTAGCATTGGGGCGTAAAGATTTTTATCCATCAGAAATAAATTCCGAAGGTGTTCTTGTGGCAGTGGATCTTGATATCGTATCAAAAACAGCAGGAAAACTTGACAATGAGATGTTTCCTTCCAAAGGAGCTTTTAGGGATTTTATGCTTAAATGGTCGGATATGACGACTGGTGATTCATTTGTGACCACTTTTAATAGCCATATTAAAGATAAGCATGATATTGAAATAAACTTTTTGGCTTGTGCGGCTATGCCCGAAATGTCGGTGATACTTAATGGCGAGGAAATTGCTGTACTCAAAGGTGGTAAGAATGTCAAGATGCACAAAGAAAAGTTGAAAGTTTCGGGAGTGAAAGTGCAGAATGGCAAAAATATATTAGAGTTTAAAGTGAACGCTTGTAGTGGAATAGATGAGTTCCTGCTTAAAGACATAATTTTTTATTAACCATATAAATGTAGAATAGATATGAACGTAAATGTGTTTAAAGTGGCTGCTGCCTTATTATGTTGCCCTAATGTGACTGCATACTCTGCTAATCTTCCCAAACAGGAAGAAAAACAAGCAAAATCTGTTCCTAATATTGTATTGATAATGTGCGATGATTTGGGGTATGGTGATTTGTCTTGCTACGGTCATCCAACAATTATGACCCCTAATATTGATCGTATGGCTGCTGAAGGAATGAAATGTACCCAGTTCTATACTGGAGCATCGGTTTCTACTCCTTCACGTGCCGCTATCCTTACCGGACGTTACCCTATTCATAACGGTATGTATGGGGATGAATATGACGTACTTAGTCCTCACTCTACTGCCGGACTTCCTGCAACGGAGGTGACTATGGCTCAAATGCTGAAAGATAATGGATATACCACTGCTTGTATTGGTAAATGGCATCTAGGGCATATTGATGGATTCTTACCTAACGATCATGGCTTTGAATACTATTTCGGTATCCCTTATTCCAATGATATGTGTACTAACCGTGAGCATTACGAAGTGCCAATTATGGAAAATAAGAAGGTGATTGAGATGCGCTCCGATCTTTCTACCTTGACCGATGATTATACCAAGAAAGCCGTTGAGTTCATTGAACGGAATAAAAAAAACAAGTTTTTCCTTTATATGCCTCACACTTTCCCTCACACTCCTTTATATGCTTCGGCTCAGTCGAAAGGTAAGAGTAAGAGAGGATTGTATGGTGATGTGATGATGGATCTTGATCGTAGTGTAGGAGCAGTATTGAAATGCTTGAGGGATAATGGTCTTGATGAAAAAACTCTTGTAATCTTTACTAGTGATAATGGTCCTTGGCTGGTACGCAGAGTGCATGGCGGTAATGCAGCTCTTTTTACAGAAGGCAAGGCTACAACATGGGAAGGAGGGCTTCGTGTACCTTGTATAATGCGTTGGCCGGGTGTGATCTGCCCCGCTTCCATTTCTCAATCTTTATGTTCGGCAATTGATTTTTTGCCGACTTTTGCCGCATTGACTGGGGCTAAATTGCCTGATTGCCAACTTGACGGATATGATATTTCCGCTCAGTTGCGTAATCCAGAGGCAGTGGTGAGAAACGTGTATTATTATTATCATGGTTCTAAACTTTTCGGTATTCGCAAAGGAAAGTGGAAACTTCATATTCACACTTCTTCTAACCCTTATCCTAAGACGGAAAGAATAGATCATTGGAATGATATACGTCTCTATGATATTGAAAATGATCCTTCTGAGAAATTTGATCATTCTAAGAAGTATCCAGGGATAGTGGCTGAATTGACCAAAGAACTTAAGAAGTGGGAAGAGGCTAATCCTCCTGTCCCTTCAGTAAATGATCATTGTTTTAATAAGCCTGAATAGTTTTTTATTAGTTTATGAGAAAAAATAGTATAGTAGCTTTTTATATAGCTGTGTCTCTTTCAGCCAGTGCGGCAAATAGCCAAATAACATCTATTGATATTAATCGGGACTTCAATACTGAATATAAGGGAGAATATATTAATCATATAGCTTTCCCTATAGGAGGAATTGGAACTGGAATGTTTTGCTTGGAAGGTACTGGAGCTATTTCACGTGTATCTTTATTTCATCATCCAGACATGACAAATGAGCCTTATATCTTTGGTGCCATTCATGTAAAGGGAGTGCCTAATGGTACTAAAGTATTGGAAGGTCAAGTACCTACTTGGAAATTGTTTGAGACTCCAGAAAGTGGTGTTGGAGGCAAAGGTAAATCTTATGGACTTCCACGTTTTGAGGATGCGGAATTCCAAGCCCGATTTCCTTTTGCCAAGATTCAGTTGAAAGATAAGGATATTCCTTTGGATGTGCAGATTTTGGGTTGGAGTCCATTTATTCCTACAGATGCTGATAATTCCAGCTTACCTGCTGGAGCTTTAGAATATCAATTTACCAATACTTCTCAAAAACAGCTTGAAACTGTGTTTTCCTATAATTCTAAGAATTTCATTGATGAGAAGGGGATGATTCGCAGTATAAAGAATGGCTTCATGTTAGGCTCTGATGAAACTTTAAATGGTCTTGCTATTTATGTTGATAATGCTGATGCTGTAGTTGACCATTGCTGGTTCCGAGGAGGACATTACGATAGTCAGTCGATGTCTTGGGATAATATTCTTCATGGACGATTGGTTGATAAAAAACCAATAAAAGGAGTTTCTCCTGGTGCATCTATATTTGTCCCTGTCACCCTACAACCGGGAGAAACTAAAACTGTGAGAGTTAATTTCTGTTGGTACTTTCCTACATCCAACCTTTCTATTGGAGGGCGTGGACGTAAAGCGAAAGATAAAGCTTTTATCAAAGGTCCGTCTCATGAAAATACTCATGGTCAACGTCCTGTTGTTGGTTATGTTGGCAGGCAGTTTTTGAGTTCGTATGATAATATTGGAGGTGATGCTTTAAAAGGTATAATAGAATCTCCTGAATTTACTATTGAAAAAAAATATTTGAAGTTTTTAGTTGGTGGAGGTACCCAGTCTGACGTCACTTCTGTGAATCTCGTTATTGATGGAAAGAATGTACTTACGGCCGTAGGTAATCAAACTGATACTTTGAATGAAATTACTTGGGATTTGAGTAATTTCAAAGGTAAAAAGGCTTTCATTAAAATTGTTGATTTGGCACTTTATCCTTGGGGCTTTATATGGGCAGACCAATTTGTATTTACAAACAATAAAAAGGAAAATTTACAATCACCTTCTTCTCTTGCCACAATCTTTGCTGATTTTGAAGGGAATGATTGGGGAAAATGGGAAGTGAAGGATGTTTTGGAAGAAGAAAGAGAAAAATTAATGGCTTTCAAAACAGAATATGGAAATTATAAGCCTTGGTATGCCGGACGTTTCAAAAGCCTAAATGAAGTTATCGATTATTGGAATAGAAGCTATTCAACGCTAAAAAATAATAGTAAACTATTTAGTGATGCATTTTATAATTCTACTCTTCCGGCTGAGGTGTTGGAGGCTGTTGCTGCCAATCTTACAATTTTAAAGTCTCCAACAGTCCTACGGCAGACGGATGGCCGTTTTTGGGCTTGGGAAGGTTGTCGTGATAATATAGGTTCATGTCATGGTACTTGTACGCACGTATGGAACTATGCACAAGCATTGCCTCATCTTTTCCCTTCATTGGAAAGAACTTTGCGAGAAACTGAGTTCAAGGTAGCTCAAAGTGTGGATGGACATCAAAATTTTAGAGTAAATCTACCGATATCCGAACCGGTCCATGATTTTCATGCTGCAATAGATGGACAACTCGGTGGTATTATGAAACTTTATCGTGAATGGCGAATTAGTGGCGACACTCAATGGATGAAGGAGCTTTTGCCTTATGCTAAAAAAAGTCTGGATTATTGCATTATGACATTCGACCCTATGCGTAAAGGATGTATGGATGAACCGCATCATAATACATACGATATTGAATTTTGGGGAGCAGACGGTATGACTTCCAGCTTTTATTTGGGAGCTTTAAATGCTTATATTAAGATGTGCAAGGCAGTAGGTGAGCCGGTAAAAGAATATTCTGCTTTACTTGCTAAAGGAAAGAAATACATGGAGACCGAATTGTGGAATGGGGAATATTTTATTCAGAAGATTCAATGGGAAGACCTTCAATCCCCTAATCCTGCCAATGTAGTTTCTCAGGGTGGTGGGTATTCAGAAGAGGCTTTGGAATTGCTAAAGAAAGAAGGACCTAAATATCAGTACGGGACAGGATGTCTATCAGACGGAATTCTTGGTATGTGGATTGCTTCTGTATGTGGATTGGATGAAGTGGTAGATGATCAGAAAGTTAGAAGTCATTTAAATGCTATTTATAAGTACAATTTAAAGCATGATTTGAGAGACCATTTCAATCCCCAACGCCCTACTTATGCTTGTGGAAAAGAAGGTGGTTTACTGCTTTGTACATGGCCGAAAGGGGGTATGCTTTCGTTACCATTTATATATAGCAATGAAGTTTGGACTGGCATTGAATACCAGGTTGCCAGCCATTTAATGATGAAAGGTGAAGTGGAAAAAGGTTTGGATATTGTACGTGAGTGTCGGAAACGTTATGATGGGCGTGTGAGAAATCCCTTTAATGAAATCGAATGTGGACATTGGTATGCTCGTGCTATGGCTAGTTATGGTTTGTTGCAGGGGCTTACAGGAGTGAGATACGATGCTGTAGATAAAATTGTATATGTGAATTCAAAGATTGGAGATTTTAAAAGTTTCATTAGCACTGATACAGGATTTGGAACTGTCGAATTTAAAGATGGTAAAGTGACTTTAGATGTAGTGTATGGTACAATTGATGTACGGCATTATAGTATTTCGGGTACGATTGTAAAATAAAATTTAGTAGAACCATGAAAAAGTTAAACTTAGTTGGTAAAATGCTTAGCATTAATATTAAGTCTATCATTAAAGGCCATTGTGAAAATATATATGAACCGATAGTATTTAAAAACTTTAATGAAAAGTATTATGAGAATTTTGTTTAAAAGTAGAATTATGTTGTTAGCTTCTATCTTAACAGTAGGAGTTTATGCATCGGAAGAACCTTTTAAAGGACTTTCGATATGCGAGCAAATGTTGCAAGTGGGTACTGGGTCACATCAAAAACTTGTTAAAGGACGAGTTGTAGATAAGAATAGTGGTGAACCTTTGGTAGGTGTAAATGTCATAGTGAAAGGTAGTCCAATTGGTACGGCAACAGATATTGATGGATATTATTCACTTGCTATTTCTTCAGAAAATGATGTTTTGTTATTCTCGTATATTGGTTATGAGAAACAAGAAATTGTGCTAAAAGGTCGACATGTTTTGAATGTAGAATTGTGTAGCGACGCTACCATGTTGGAGGAGGTAGTTATCTATACGGGTTATATGAATCAAAAGAAAGCCGATTTGACAGGATCGGTTTCGGTAGTGAATTCTAAAGATATTAAAACAAATTCGGCTAATGTATTTAGGGAATTACAAGGAAAATTACCTGGTGTAAGGATAACAAATAATGGAGGAAATCCAGTTCCAACTGCTACTATACAAATACGTGGTGTTACTTCTTTGTCTGGAGCAGTTTCTCCGTTAATAGTATTAGATGGCATGCCTGTGCAGAATTTTGCATATCGTGATATCAATTCTAATGATATTGAATCTATTCAAGTCCTGAAAGATGCTGCATCTGCATCAATATATGGTGCACGCGCTTCTGGTGGTGTTATTTTAATCCAAACAAAAAAAGGGAATAAAGGTAAGGTTACAGTCAATTATAATGGGAATGTATCTGTAAGTAAACTTATTAATAAGCCGGATTTACTGAACGCTAAAGAATATGGAATTGCAGCTTTCCGTGCTGCTGCTTATGATGAGTGGGCTTATGGTTCCGCCTTGTCATTTCCCAACGGGTATGAATATGATTATCATAGAGGAGATAATGGAATGTTGGTAATGGACGACATGCGCATGCTTCCCTTTTTAGATTCTGAGTCTTTGGTTCCAACGTCAGATACAAATTGGTTGAATGAGGGTATACAAACAGCCATCTCGACTCAACATCATTTGTCAATCTCTGCTGGTTCGGAAAAGTCTAAGAGTTTATTTTCATTAGGATATATCAATAATCAAGGAACGCAGATATATACATCTTATAAACAATATACTGCAAGATATAACTCTGAATATTCATTGTTTAATAATAGGATAAGGATTGGTGAAAATATGTCAATTTCATACAGCCAATCTCGAAATGCCAATATGACAAAGAATATTATGTATATGCCTCCTATTGTTCCTGTACGTGATGTTAATGGAAATTGGGCAGGTGTTGTTGGCTTGGGAGATATGAATAACCCAATACGAATATTGACGATGAATAAAGACAATATAGATAATTTTGTAAGAATTATGGGTGATGTATTTATGAATGTAGATTTTGGAAAAGGGTTTCAGGCAAGGACGCAATTTGGATTAAACTACGGTAATGGGTATGATCGTAATATAACTGGTGCTTTTACAGAAACAGGCTTCAAATCTCAGCCCAAAAACTATGTAAAAAGTCATCAGGGACACAATTTGGAGTATGTGTGGACAAATTCTTTATCCTATAATAGAGATTTCAATAAACATCATGTTGACGCTGTCGTGGGATCTGAATTTACCCGTTATGTACATGAAGGTTTTAGTGCTGAAAGAGAAGGACTTTATTTGGAGGACAGAGACTACGCCCATATAGGTGAAGCCACTGGCAGTGAGATTACATTAGGTAGTTCTGCTGATGAATACGTCTATTTTTCCTTATTTGCTAAAGCGAATTATTCGTATGCTGGCAAGTACTTGCTCTCTGCTACAATCCGTAGAGACGGTTCATCACTTTTTGGTGAGAATAATCGCTATGGTATATTCCCCGCATTTTCTGCTGGTTGGCGTATCAACGAGGAGTCCTTTATGGAAGATTTCGATTGGCTTTCTAATTTGAAATTACGCGCAAGTTGGGGCACGAATGGTAGTGTGCAGGGATTGCCTCGTGGATATGTGGTGACTGCATTTGATGCAAATTATGATGCTACTTCATATCCTATTCAAGGTCAAGAGAATGGGCAGTTGCAATCTGGATATAAGCGAAAATGGTTGGGAAATCCGGATTTGAAGTGGGAAAGTACAACCCAGACTAATGTTGGAATTGATTTAGGTTTTTTTAACCAACGTTTGACAGCTTCTTTTGACTATTTCTACAAAAAGACCGAAGATATCCTTGTTCAAACTCCATATATAGCAGCTATGGGTGAGGGCGGTGCTCCTTGGATAAATGGTGCTAGTATGAACAATAAGGGTGTTGAGTTTGCCATAGGTTTTCAAAGCCGTCCGGAGAAAGAATTTTCATGGGGCATTACTGCTAATATAGGTTCTTATAAAACCAATTTAGTTGATTTGCCGGTAGATGTAATTAATAAATATCCTGGTGATGGTGTGCATGATTTGATTTTGGGACATTCTCCTCATGCTGCGTATGGAATGGTTGCAGACGGTATTTTTCGTACTCAGGAAGAAGTGGATGCCCATGCGGATCAGCAAGGAAAAGCTGTGGGACGTATCCGCTATAAAGACTTGGATGGGGACGGTGTAATCAACCAGACATATGACAGGACTTGGATCGGCTGCTATGATCCGGATTTCTTCGGAGGCTTAAATTTGGATTTCAAATATAAAGGAATAGATCTTAGCCTGTTTTTTGAAGGTGTATTTGGAATTGATGTAAATTCAGATTGGAAAAAAGAAAGTGATATTTGGAATTACAGCAACCCTATGTGGAAAAACCATCCGACGCGTATTTTGAAGGGATGGTCTCCTGACAATCCTAATTCGAGCATTCCTGCAATCTCGAATAGTGTGGCAAATACCGAGAACCGATTTTCTTCTTTTTATGTAGAGGATGGCTCTTATATCAAACTAAGAAACATCGAAATGGGGTATACTTTGCCGGATAAATTCGTAAAACGGATGTTTATGAAGAATTTGCGTTTATATCTCTCCCTTGACAATGTGTTTACTTTGAAGAAATTTTGGGGTAGTGATAAATTCACGGGCGTTGATCCGGAAAGACCTAGTTATGGTTATTTAACTCCATTTACGTTCAATTTCGGGATAAACGCATCATTTTGAATTCTTAAATAATTATTAAAATGGTAAAAAATATAATTTATAAGATAGCACTGTGTGCTTTGTTATTTGTTAGTTGTGACTCGCTATTAGATATAAATATAAAACAGTCACTTAGTGATAATCTGTTAGATAAGCCGAGTGATGCGGATGGACTTGCAACTGCTGCGTATGCTCGTATTGCTAATTTAGGACCGGTGGAAACAGTCTTTATGTCGTGGTGGAGTGGCTCTATGCGGGCTGATGATACTTACAAAGGAGGAGGTGGCCTTGTTGATGGAATTAATGGCTATGGAGCGATGGAGACTTTTTCAAGAGTAAGTCCTACTTCTGGTGTCATAAATGAAACTTGGACTGGTTCTTATCAGGTTATTCAGCGGTGTAATACAGCTATTCAGCACATTGCAAAATTTACAGAGGAAGAATTCCCTGCTAAAAATAGTAGGATGGGTGAGATGTTGTTTCTTCGCTCTTTTACCTTGTATCGTTTGAAAAAGATTTGGAAATATGTTCCTTATATTGATGAAAATGTAGTTGGAACATCGGCTGCTTTTGAAGCAGTCCCCAATCGTGAATTGGAGCAGAAAAATGATCTTTACTTGTGGGAACGTATATTGAATGATTTCAAACGCGCTGAAGAATTATTGCCTTTGGAACAAACTGACAAAGGACGTGTCAGCCGTAATGCAGCTACTGCAATGGTGGCCAGAACTTTGTTGAATATGGCTTATGAGCAAGATGATAAGCACCAGGTAATAAATATCAATAAAAAGCGTTTGGAAGAAGCTTTATTATATATAGATAAGATAATTGAGCAAGAAGGAAATCGTGTCGGATTGGAAGAGGATTTCGGGAATAATTTCTTAATAGAGTATGATAATAATACAAAAGAGTCTTTATGGGAATTACAGTTCTCCATTGATGATGGAACTACAAGTGGTGGTAAAGTCAATAATGGAGAACAACTGAATCATCCATGGAGATGGCCTAAAGGAGCAGATGGGAAGTTTGGATTCCAATGTTGTGACTATGAACATGCAAGTTATACTATGGCCAATGCTTTTAAAACGGATAAAAATGGTTTACCACGTTTCGAGGATTATAATAATGATGATTACGGGCGGTATGTAAAGTTACCAAACGGGAATTATAATCTCAATAAAGTAAATGCTGGTGCCAAAGAATATTTTGGCAAGTATACTTGGGATCCTCGCTTTAGTCATACTATGGTGGCTCCTGGACAACCGTGGAAGTATAATCCAAACTTATTATTTCATTCTTCAGGAAGTCGCGATCCTAAGACTTACGGATTCTTTAAACCGATTAAGAATAAGCCTGATCCCGATTGCGGCTGTGTATTATTTAGGGGCAAAGATGCAAATTCCATGAATAAAAAAATGATTCGTTATGCTGATGTTTTATTATGGAAAGCCGAAATTCTAATTCAGTTAGATCGTGAAATGGAGGCTCTGCCATTAATTAACCGACTCCGTGAGCGAGCTAATAACAGTCGTTTGCGCTTATTGGACGTTAATGCTAAACCGATTATGAATTATAAAGTTGGAACATATCAGCCCGGAATCAATTGTACATGGACAAAAGATTATGCATGGCAAGCATTGATTTGGGAGAATCGTTTGGAATTTGCTTGTGAAGGTCATCGCTTCTTTGATTTGCAACGGTGGGGCATTTTGTCTGAAACAATGAATAAGTACATTGATGTAGAGAAGGAACGTTTCTCATGGTATAATGAAGCGATTTTCACACCTGGTCGCGATGAATATTTGCCAATACCTCAAAACCAGATGGAATTCTCTAAAGGAAATTATACACAAAATCCCGGATATTGATAGTTATCTAATTAAAAAATAAACTGTTATGAAGAAGATAATAAATATATTCACAGCGTTAATAGTTCTTGTTTCTTTCTCAAGTTGCTATGACAGAACAGTGATATTAGATAAGGGTTTGGATTATTTTATGCCTAAACCTGAAAATGTACAATATGTCAAAGAGGATGATCATGTTGTGTTGACATGGGAACTTCCTGCTGAAATTCCAGAAGAGTATATGCGTCCTATTGATGTCACTATTCAATTAGTAGAAAATGACATTTATAAGGATAAAGTGACTTTGAATAGTGAAGAAACTACTACTGCTGGCATTAAAAATCAGGCTCCGTTTACTCTTAAGCCAGATAAAACTTACAGATATATTATAAAGTTAGTGGGAAAATTTACAATAGAATATCAAGAAAAAGGACGTACGAATAGTGTGACATCTGAAGGAGTTGTTATTGATGTTAAGTAATTTATTGATTGATTAATGTGAGTCAATAGCTGTTTTTTCAATTTTAAAAGATAGACAGTCAGTATGGCAATAGTTACTTTTGCAAAAAAAGAGCTTGTTGAAAAATAGTTTAATAGGCTGCCCCATTTTGTACAGTTTGATTAACTGAATGTTTATATTAAATTATGAGTTAAAATTGAAACTGTAGCTATTGATTCACATTTTAATGGATTGTTGTAAATATTAAAAAATGTATAACTTGAATATTTTATGAAAAGTCGTATATTATATATTGGACTAATGTTACTTTTCTTTTTCCATAGTAGTATGTCTGGAATGATTGAAAGGAAAGAGTATAAATTGGCAGATGGTCAGACAGAATTAGTGTTTTGTACCGATAGTAGTGGCATTCAAATAAAAAGTATATTTAATAAAACTGCTAATGTGGAATATTTGAAATCTGCTGTTCCTTTGTTTCAAATTAGATTAAAGGATGGTAAATGGCTTAGTTCCGCAAATTTTTTGTTGTCTCTTATTCAACGGAAAGATAATAAATTATATTTGTGTGGTGAGTTGGATAGGCATAAGATAGGTTTTAAGGTAGTAGTAGAACTTCAGGAACTTGGAGTAGCTCATCTGTCACTTTCTTTTGAAAATAAAGGAGAAGAGAATTTGTGTTTGAATATTTTATATCCTATGCTCAAAGGCTATTTGAAGACCGGAGTGAAAAGGAGTATGTATGGAATGATTCCAGAAGAAGTAGGTGGAGTTATTCCTTTGAAAGGAAGATTTTCTACTGGACATATTCAAGAACGTTGGCCCGATTTTTTACCATCTGCTATGAATTCAATGGAGGTTTGTTCCATTTATGATTATGATACTGGTTCTGGAATGTTTTGTGCTGATATTAGTAGTGATTTGAAAAAAGGGCTTTCTCCTATTCAATTTAATTTGACTCATAAAGAGTTGAAAGGATTGCATCAATTGAATATAGCTGGAGGGAAGAAAGAGAGCCTTCCTACATTAGCTTTGGGCACTTTTTCTTCCGGAGGTTGGCAGACTGCTGTGGACTATTATGTGGAAAAGGTATCTCCCACTTGGAAAATCCCTGATATTCCGATCTGGTTTAAAGAAGCAGGTGGTATTTATAGCTTTTCCGGTGGTGGCGCAGGCGGCATTTATATGAAAATTCCCGGTCACGAAGAACTTCCTAAAGTAATTTCTAATTTTAAGGATCTCCCTTTATTGCTGAGACGCGCTGAAAGAATGGGCACGAATGTCGTCTATTTGTGGGATTATTGGGAAGGGTTCTCCCCTGATGACAAACGACGTGCCTATCTTAATAAAGGGGATTATATACCTAAGTCTAAATTGGGTGGTGAAGAAGATTTTAAGATAGGAATAAAGAAGTTACATGATAAAGGAGGTAAGGTTATTGTATATATAGAACCTTTTATCATTCATAAAGATTCTGAATTTGGTAAGAAGTTTGGTGATAAACTTGCTGTAAGGCATCCAAATGGAGAGCTAATGGAGTTTTATAAGGATAATTACACGATGAATCCCTATTCTTCTATTTGGAGAGAAAAATTAAAAGATTTATTCAAACGTTATATTATAGAATATGACGTGGATGGAATTTTCTTGGATTCTTATAGCTGGAGAATGAATAAGACTTTCACAACTAAAGAAGAAGGGCGGCAACGTACTGCCTTAGAATATTCCAAGGGAGTCATAGATCTAGTAGAGGATTTACATAGTTACGCCAGAAAACTTAAATCGGATGTTATTGTGATGGGTGAAACTACTTCCGGACCAGTTTGGCAACATTGGGACGGTGGCTTGAGTGCAGATTTCGCTTGGCATGTGTATGATAACAAAGGAAGAATTGTAGCCAGTCCTATAAGATATGGAAATCCAAATGTGAACTTTATGTCCAACGGATTGAATAAGGCGGAGATGAATCAAATTTATGCTGCTGGACATAATTTGGCTCTTTGCGGTAGTCAAATGCGATATGCAGATTATATCAAGCGACTGTTGGATATCCGTAGGGAATATAAAGATGCATTAATGTACGGATCAGTGTCGTATCAGCCTTTCTGTGATGACGAGACTGTTGCTGCTTATCGCTATCATGGTGAAAAGAATGATCTTCTATTAGTTGTCAACACTGCGGAATTTTCGAGTTTTGAAGGTAAAATTGTATTGCATGAGGAAGATAGAAACTTAAAATGGAAGAAAATTATGGGTATGCAGAACTTCAAGGCGGCTGGATTGGATATCAATTTGAGCATTAATCCTGGTGAATTATTGATATTTGTTGCTACTAAGTAAGCTGGGTAGATTTCTTCTGTATAGATTATTTGTAGATGACGTATTTATACTATTATTTAATTTATAGTTTTCCTTTCCTGTATGTATGCAGGAAAGGAACTTGTTACCATCATACCAGTGGAATGGGATACCTATAAAAAATGAAGTTAAGGCTTATGCAATATATGAGTATGGGTACTTCCAAGACACAACACTTACGATGCAGGTAGAGGAGAAGTGGTAATTGTTAGGTACATCCTATCATATATGGTAAAAGGACTATAATATAACATTAGATATAGTAAAAAGGAGGCTTAGTTTGTGCTAACTTTCTATGAGTGAAATGTCCGCAATTATCCATTCATCTTCTCCATAAGCTCTTTTAATCTGTACAATCTGAATAGCTATATGCGAATCTGATTAGGATAATACGGATTTATATGTATGAAGTGAAATGATGGTATTTATATATAACTATATAAAGGATGCTTTGATTTCTAAACTCTCTATGGTTAATGTTAATATAATAGGCAGAAAGAAATATTAGTTCATCCTTATATTGGAAGTTAATTATAATGAGGAGGAATGTTGAATCCAGAATGTTTATTCTTACAGTTTTCTCCTAATTGTTTGAATAGAGAATATTATAAATATTATATTTTAATGATGAAAAATAAAGTTCTGTTGTTTACGGGCATTTTCTGTAGTTTGGTTACAAATTTATATGCAGGTAGGAAGAACTCTGTAAAAAATGAGAAACGATCTCCTAATGTGATTTTTATTTTAACCGATGATCAGGGATATGCTGATATATCATGTTATGGTGCTAAAGTGAAAACACCTCATATAGACCGAATGGCAGAAATGGGGATGAGATTTACTGATTTTTATGCTGGTGCTAATTTATCTACGCCTTCGCGTGCTGCTTTGATGACTGGATGTTATCCAGCAAGAGTGAATTTGCCTAATGTGATTTTTCCAGATGATAAGGTTTGTTTAAATACCAATGAGTTCACTCTGGCAGAGATGTTTCTATCGGCTGGTTACTATACTGGGATGGTAGGAAAATGGCATTTGGGTGCAAAAGGTAAAGGCTTGCCTCTGAATCATGGATTTAATGAATTTTACGGATTACCTTATTCTCATGATATGGTAAATGGTGCTTTTAAGGGAGATATTAAGAATCCTAATTTAAAATTGGATAGAAATTATCCAGATCTTCCTCTTTATAAAAATGATAAGATTGAGGAGCTTAATCCTGATCCTGCATCATTGACCTCACGTTATACGGAATATTGTATGGATTTTATTAAACGTAATAGAGAGAACCCTTTCTTTTTATACTTAGCTTATAATATGCCTCATGTTCCGTTGGCTGTATCTGATAAGTGGTCTGGTAAATCAGGTCAGGGAATATATAGTGATATTATCACAGAAATAGATTGGTCTATCGGTCAGATTTATGAAGTGTTGAAAGAAAATGATATTGCTGAAAATACTTTAGTGATTTATACTTCAGATAATGGTCCAGCATTAATCTACGGTAATCACGCCGGAAGTGCTGGAAATTTGCATTCTGGTAAAGGATCTGTTTATGATGGTGGGCATCGTGTACATTGTCTTATGACTTGGCCTAAGGTTATTCCTTCTGGTAAGGTTTGTACAAAGATAGCTACTATACTTGATATATTGCCTACTATGGCTACTTATCTAGATGTACCTTTGTCCAAAAATAAAATAGATGGTAAAAATATAATTTCCTTGATGAGGGGCGAAAAATCGATATCATTGTATGATACATATTTCTATTTTAGAGGAAAAGTAGCTTATGCGGTGAGATGTGGTGATTGGAAATTGATTCTTTCTCATAATGAACGTAAAGTGAAAGTAGTTGGTAAAAATGGTCTTAAAGGAATAAATATAGTGGATAGTATTCCCAAAAGTCTTTTCAATATTCGTAAAGATATTGGTGAAAATGACAATTTGATAAATAAATACCCTAAGAAAGCTGCTCAAATGGAGCGTTTGATTTTAGATTTTAACAAAGAAATAGAAGCCGAAAATAGATCTTGTGGGAGAGTAAATGACACTTAATACGTGAGAAAGTACTATAAGACCTTATGTATAAGCCTTTTTTTATTATCCTTTCCGAATTTTGGAACAAAGATAGGGAATTTAAAGTCTATAAAATGTCGCTGTTTCTGTCATTTTTTACATTGATATATTTTCCAGGGATTTAGACTGTGAAGGTCTCCTGTTTCATCGTCTGCGTCATGAGTACAAAGATGATTTGCTAAATCTGGTCAGCTGTAGACAGTTTAATGCTCGACGGTACATCTTGTCGAAGTGCAACAGAATTTTTTTGAAATGATTAATATCGCACTTAGAGTCTGATATTGGTTGGATCAGAAAAATTAGCGACCTTTTTCGTGGAAATACCGTAGATCCTAAAAAATGTATTGAAACCGTATTTTTTTAATTCCATGATAATCTTATGATGATACGAGATTACACAAAACAATCCTGCGAACTTTTTATCCGAATGACAGGTCGAATTGCTGCTATGACATTTATGTAATCTGTCAATTGTATTAATTATTGTCCAATTAATCCTTTTTCCCGAAGTTGTTTAATTTATTATTAATTCGTTCCGATTTTAACGGGACACTAATGAAAAAATAAGATGAATAGATTTATTTTAAATAGTACTTTATGTGTGATTTCTTTTTTCCCAATGGGCAAAATGTTAGCTCACAAGACTACCACCATTCAACGGCCTAATATCTTGCTTATTGTTACGGACCAGCAAAATATAGACATGATATCAGCACTTAAAATGAATGATGGGAAATATGTATCCACCCCAAATCTAGACAAGTTGGTAGAAAGAGGATATACTTTCACTAATACCTATTGTGCAAATCCCTTGTCTATGCCGTCACGTATGGCACTTTTTACAGGTTCATCTCCTGCTCAATATGGAGTACGCAATAATGAGGTGGAGAAAAGCTGTATGAATTCTGTATTAAGGATGGTATCTGCACGTTCTATGGGGCATGTGTTCAAGAGAGAAGGGTACGAAACTTATTATGGAGGGAAAGTCCATTTACCATTTTCTAATTGGATGCATAAGGAAAGTTTTCAGGAAAGGTATGGATTTAAATATCTTTGTGCAGATGAACGGAATGAATTGGCGAAGGTGGGAGCTGATTTTATTCAGTCATATCAGTCAAAAGTGCCATTTTTATTGGTACTTTCTTTTATAAATCCGCATGATATCTGTTTTGTAATGCCTTCAAAAACTCGTCCTCCGTTTGAAAAAGCTTATAAGCGTGAGCCGGAAATTAAAATGGCGGTAGATAGCCTTAGCAGGATAGCGGATAGTATGCCGGTTGGATTTTTCGAGACAGACGCTTCTGCCCCTCTGCCTAAAAATTTGCAACCTACTGTAAATAATATTTATGATAATGGTCGACTTATTTCAGATAAAACTGATAGTGAGTGGAGGCGTTATATATGGATGTACCATAGGATGGTAGAAATTGTAGACGCACAGATAGGTAAAGTGCTTGATGCATTGGATAAATCACCGTTGAAGGATAATACTATTGTAATTATGACTTCTGACCATGGTGAGATGAGAGGCTCCCATCAAATGATTGGTAAGAATATCCAGTATGAAGAAGCTCAACGAGTACCATTAATCTTTGCAGGTAGAGGAATTAAAAAGGGTATGGATGATAAATCGGTAATTTGTAATGGTTGGGACTTATTACCTACTATGTGTGAAATGGCTTCTATTGCTAATGTACCGAACTATGAAGGAATCTCTCTTTATGGTTTGGTGACTGAAGGAAAACCGTTATTGAAACGCGACTATATCTATTTAGAGTCGCTTCAAAGTTATCAGATTATCAAGCAAGGGCGATATAAGTATACAGTTCGTGAAGCATCTGGATTACCTTGTATGTTTACTGATCTAAAAGTAGACTCGCTTGAAACGATGAACTTGATTGAGAAACCGCAATATCAGGATGTAATAACTGAACTCAAAGTAATTCTTGATGAGGAGCTAGAACACCGTCAAATTGTACTTGATGAAAACGGTTGGCGTAACTCCAAAGGGCGCGTAAAATAAACTGTGTCATGCGGTGTTTTCTTCCAAGTTCATCAGTTGGGGATCGGCCAGCGCCAAGGGGGGGCACCAGCACTCCCAACGCGCAGCAAAGTTAATATTTTATTCTTTTCCTTTGCTGACACAATTCAAATTACAGCCTCCGAAGTACCCTAAGACCTCTATTTCTCTAATTGATATTTATTCTCTGTCCTCAACTACTTCTGTCCGATGGATGGGAATGCAATAATCACTATAATGTCCTATGCCTTCTTGTCTTCAGCCGGTAAAATAATATAATGGTTTTCTGCTGTCCTATCCGATATTTACAGCAGGTCAGATTTATGGTTTCTACGGCTGGTCATAAAAAGGCTATGAAAATATGATACAGTAGGCTTTCGGATTATGGACTTTTAACCGGACTTTCTATTGTAACTACTTATCATAGATCGGAACGGATACATAGTGGATTGTCGAATATTTTACCACTCTTTCCATGTCGTATGTACCCGGTGAATCATGAAGGAACAGGCTTTTCTATGTCATATAGGTGTGTATACATTTTACACACTCTAAGGATAGATAGCTTTTATTATGTAAATCATTGGTGTGTAATCCAATAACCGTAGTGTACTGAATTCTGCGACAACCGATACTTTGAACGTTTTACACCCCTGAAAGCTATATTTACACCCTTGGAATTGGCATTTACACACCCAAAACAGAATATACTTTACCTTATCAGTAAACATTGGCAGCTTCTCCATGCAAGAGTTAACTGGAAGCCAATTGTATCATATTGTTACTATAATTGATAATAATACTCACTCAAGCGGCGTGAGCCTACAACTGACGAAAGAAGAAAGATATACAATAATTTCATGCAACTTTTTTTGTCAAAATCGGGAATATTACTTAAAAGAAATAGATTGCATAAGAAAAAAAATGATTGCGTTCCGTTTACTCTCCATTGGTCAGATTGAATACCGAAAATGTTGCATATGTAAAATCAGTAATAGACCAGTATGACACGATTTATTCTACATTACCAAGCACTCAGCTATAATCACGATCTCTATTCTACCTTCTGTTTATGATTCGTTTCTTCCTACCCTCAAAAGTAAGAAGCGGGGAAAAGGGCGGAAAACTATAAGACCTGATTTTTGATGAGGTAGAGTTTAAAAAGATCATACAAAGCATCATTTCCGCCCATATTTTTCCGCTCTTCTTTTCTCTTGAGGCAGGGAAATGAAATCCAATTACAGATCAATATTATCCATTATCCCAGCTATAATAAGATATGAATTTCTGACAACTATTATCAATCAACAAAATATCCTTAATCTCACAACCCAAATTCAGACAGCACCATAAATATCAATCAATGACCGGAATAAAAAAATCTCTAATCGTTTTTCTTTTATCCCACCATTCACAGAACCGGATGAGTGGTTGTCGGCAGAAAAAGATATAAAACCATGCCGAGACTATTCATCCGGTTAAGAATATGGTGGTCGGTAAATAATAAAACCAATCACTTGCTTCACATTGTCCTCCTGTCATCCAATCCATCATAACAAACTTAATCAGAAGTAGGTCAGAGACAGAAGTGATACGAAGTATTGAAACATAACCGTAGGATGTTATAAAAAAACTACAAAAACGTTATTCTTTAAGCATTTGTACCTCATTTGCACACTTTTTTATAACACTTTTGTCTTCCAGTTATGTATTACATTACACTTACGTTCCATACTCCCGTCTCCGACTTACCCGATGAAAGAAAAAAAAAGAGAAACCAAGTATTATCTCAGTTTCCCTTCTTAATTTGACTATAACAGATTAAGTTCTGCTTCCTCTCCATTCTGGTAGCAATAGATGTCCAAATTTTCAGTAGTCATCCACTGGCAATTATTAAGTTTGAATCCGTATTTCTCCTCGATGGTAGATAAGAAAGATTCAAAATCTTCGTAATTCTCCGATTCCTTCAGTTCTTCATCCGTCAGCTTTATGATATTCAGACAGCCGACACAAAAATCCAAAATCAATACATACCTTGGTTCCATAATTTCAATCCTCTTTTAAGTTATACCTTTTAATCAGTTTATATACAGTTGATTTTGAGAAGCTACATCCCTGAGAAGTAACGAAACCCTCCTTGTTCAAAGTATCCGCCACGCTTTTCAGGGTGTATTCTTCCTTGATTAATGTCCGAAGCATCGCAACGGCTCTTTTGTTATTAGGGTTGTTGTCAGCTTTCTCCTTACAACTTCTGATACTGTTCCGGATGGCTTGCTTATGCTTATCCATCAAGTGCTCAGGATTACCCAATTTAAATCCTCTGCTTTTCTTAGCCTGCAATGATGCTTTCGTTCTGGCTGCTATTAATTCAGCTTCGTATTGAGATATTGCTGATATAATATGCAGCACCATTTTGTTAGCCTGTGGAAAATCACAAAAGACTATATCCACATCACTTTCTAACAGGTTGGATAGGAATGAAACCGATCTTGCCAGTCTATCCAGTTTTGCTACTATTAAAATAGCACCGTCTTTTCTACACAACGATAACGCTTCCTTAAGTTTAGGTCTCTCTTTTTTCCGGCCCGATTCAATTTCGATATATTCAGCAATCGGCATTCTGTCGCAGAGGTATTTCTGTATTATCTCCCTCTGTGCCTCAAGTCCCAATCCTGAATATCCTTGTTTCTGAGTGCTTACCCGTAGATAAGACACATATTGGTTTTCATTCTTCATTGTTATTCGTTTTTTAACAATAGTTCCACTGCTTAGATGCTCGTCTAATCTATGGAACCATTCACGTTGGTTCATAAAAACGGCTTTCCATGAGATTTCGAGTTCTTATAAAACCTACTCCCTCACAGAAAGCCTATTATCACATATTCCGATTTTTCAGAGAACCGCCGATATCTTATGTATCATATGTATCAGAAACTCTCTTCTCATA
>OLYB01000637.1_pt1 | contig 32357 bp, 30 predicted proteins | sample 1674481 | NCBI WGS metagenome assembly OLYB01 (sample SAMEA103958167, study PRJEB25191) | human gut metagenome
ATACCTCCGTTTTCGTATTGATTGATTCAGCAGGTCGTACCGGTGTGGTACTGCTCTGCTGTGGGATAAGCATACGAAAATCGGAGAAAAAAGGCATTGAGAGGAAATTGAGTTGGAATTGAGAAAAAATAAACTTTTTATTGATAAATAAGTTTAGATACTAACTCTTTTGTCGTTTTGGTTGTTAATTATATTAAAAGTAGAAATATTTTGATAATGAAAGTGTGGGAGAGAAAATGAACAAAAGAAGATACAGCAATCGCAGAAGAAAGAATATTTTACGAGTATTCATTCTTTTAATGACTATCATAATAACCGTTGTAATGTGGAGAACAATAAAAATCGATGTGCAGGTTGGAGAATTAACATTACCGAAAATTTTGCAGTCAGAAAAGTCCTTTGCAGACACTTCGGGTGAATGGAATCTTATTTTGGTCGATCGAAATCATTATATTCCAGATAATTATCAAGTAGAATTGACAGAATTATCGAATGGTAAAAAAGTAGATTCACGGATTTATCCAGAATTACAACAAATGTTTAATGATGCAAGAGCTGAGGGGCTGGCACTGTTTGTTAGAGAAGGATATCGAACAACAGAAGAACAACAAAAAATTATGGACGAGAAAATCAATGAATATGAAAAACAAGGATATTCTGCGAAAGAAGCAAAAAAAAGAGCCGAGAAATATGTTGCAATTCCCGATACAAGCGAACACCAATTAGGACTGAGTGTTGATATTAATGCGGATACCGACAAATGTTCTTCTGAAAAAGTATATCAATGGTTAGACGAAAATGCATATAAATATGGGTTTGTAAAACGTTATCCGGAAGATAAAACGGATATAACAGGAATTAGTAATGAACCATGGCATTACCGTTATGTTGGAACGACTGTCGCTAAAATAATGAAAGAAGAAAATTTATGTTTGGAAGAATATTTAGAAAAATATAAATAAAAACAAAAGAAAATCCTAACTTTTTTTATAGTAGGATTGTTATATTATTTAGAAAACAGAGGGAGGCAAATTTGCGAATGGAATACAAAACTGATTCTTTGTTAGTACATCTAGCAAGAGCAGGAGATGAAGATGCGTGTGAAAAACTGGTCAAAAAATATTACTCAAGTATATATCAATATTGTTTGCTACATATCAATGATCCATATGAGGCAGAGGATTTGACACAAGAAGTGTTTACACGTTTCTTTTCCAATTTATATAGATATAAAGAATATGGAAAAGTTAAGAATTATCTTTATACAATTGCCGGAAATACCGTTAAAAATTATTACAAAAAGAAAAAAGATATTCCATCAGAGGAACTGCTAAAATCAGAGGACTGTAGTAAAAATCATGTAGAAGAGCTAGGAGTCCGATTAACTATTGAACAGGCAGTGAGAAAGTTACCGGAAGAAATTAGAGAAACGGCAGTTTTATATTTTTTTCAGGAATTGAAGCAAAGAGAAATTGCAGAATTACTTCATATCAAACTTTCTCTTGTAAAATATCGAATCGGAAGAGCAAAAGAACTTTTAATGAAAGAGTTGGAGGTGAAAAAAGATGAAGAATTATAAGCAACAAATAAAGGAATATAAAGAGGAGATTGAAGAAAAGTATGTAAGGGCTGAAGCAGAGAACAAAACAGTAAAAGCATGTCAGAATATTTTGTCAGAGTCGGTTTTATCGAAACAATCGCATAGAACATCTTATTTTGAATTTTTGTATGAGCAGACAAAATTCATAAAAAAAAGATGGTGGATTTTACAAGGTTGTGTTCTTATGTGTCTATGGATATGGTTGAGTAATTATACGTCAGACATAAAAGATATGATGAGGATTATGGGAATATCTGCCACAATATTTGTGGTTCTGATTATCCCGGAAATTTGGAAAAACAGAAGAAATGGTGCGATTGAGATTGAGCAGGCGTCTTATTACACACTGCGTCAGATTTGTACAGCAAGAATGTTAATGTTTGGAGTAGTGGATCTGGTGATCGTTATGGTGTTTTTGGCAATTACATATCAAACAACAATACTCTCGTTAAGTGATTTGGTGGTTAATTTTTTGCTTCCGGTAAATGTTTCATGTTGTATATGTTTTCGTGTATTGTACAGCAGATGGGAAAAATCAGAATATATAGCAGTGCTTTCTTGTCTGGTATGGGTTGGTTTATGGATGATGATTGTTGCAAATGATGTTATTTATCAGAAAATTGTAACTCCGGTATGGGTGGCTATGCTGATATTGACTTTTGTATATTTTATTTTTTGTGTTCAGAAGTCATTGCTATTTGATGAAAAAATTTTGGAGGATTACACGTATGAAATTAGAATTTAAAAATGTAACAAAACAATACGGAGAAGTAAATGCTGTTAATAAAGTGAATTGTGTTATGGAAAAAGGAATTTATGGACTGCTTGGAGTAAATGGAGCAGGAAAGACCACATTAATGCGTATGCTTTGTACGATTGTTCAACCATCAGAAGGACAAATATTATGGAATGGTAAAGATATATGGAAACTAGGAGGTGAATACCGAGAAGTTCTGGGATATTTACCACAGGATTTTGGATATTATCCAGATTTGACCGTATATGATTACATGATGTACATTTCTTCTATAAAAGGGTTAAAAATACCGTTTGCCAGAAAAAAAGTGAAGCAATTATTAAATCAAGTAGGAATGGAAAAATTCAGTAAAAGAAAAATGAAGAATTTGTCTGGAGGAATGGTTAGACGTGTAGGAATAGCACAGGCGATGTTAAACGATCCGCAAATTCTTGTCCTGGACGAACCTACCGCTGGATTAGACCCGAATGAAAGAATACGTTTTCGTAATTTAATTAGTGAATTGTCGGAAGAACGTTTGGTGCTCTTGTCTACACATATTGTATCGGATATTGAGTACATTGCGAATAACATTATGTTAATGAAAGATGGAGAACTTTTTTATGCAGGTACTGCGGAAGATTTAGTATCTTCTATGAAAGAAAAGGTATGGCAATGTAATGTTTCGAGAAGTATGATAGACAAATATATGAGTGAATATTTGGTTGGAAATATAAAAACAACAAAAACCGGAGCAGAGCTTAGAATTATTTCAATAGAAAAGCCAACAGAAGATGCTGTGGCTGTAGAAAAAAATCTGGAAGATGCATTTCTATTTTATTTTGGAGAAAAATCGGAGGAAAAACAAGATGCTTAAATTAGAATTAAAACGAATTTTTTCAAAGAAAATTAATGTATTTGCAATCGGATTGGCATTGATACTTGCTGTCATTTTTAGCGGATTTGCAGTTACAAGTAATCGCTATGTGGATGAGAATGGAAATGCTAGTACTGGAATTATGGCAACAAGAAAACTTACAGATAACAGACGAGCATGGAAAGGTACATTGACAGAAGATGAACTTGGAAAAGTTATAGAACAAAATAAAAATGCGATGACACAATCCTCAGAAGAAAATGCGATTTACGGAACGACATTACAACCGATAGATGATATTAGGGGTTTTATAATATCGGTATTAACACCGGATGCAGAATATGATGAAAGTGTTCTGAATCAAATTACAGAAGAAAATATACAAGAGTTCTATGACACTTATCATAAAAATATGGAAAAGATGGCAGAAGAATATGGAAAGACTTCTGTTCAGAAAAAATACTTGGAAAAGAAATATAATGAAATAAAATTACCAGTAGAATACGAATCTTATAGTTCATGGGATACTATGATTATGTATGTAGAAACGTATTCTATTATTCTGGCAATCATAGTTGGTTTTATTTGTGCTGGAATATTTGCAGATGATTTTCAGACAAAAGCAGATGCAGTATTTTTCTCTACAAAGTATGGACGTACAAAAGCTGTTAAAACAAAAATACTGGCAGGAATAGTTACGACAGTTATGATTTATTGTATGGGAATTATATTACTTAGTGTGATTTGTTTTGGAATTATGGGAACCAGTGGTATGAATACACCTTATCAAATGTATCAGGCATATAGTATTTACATTATGTCATATGGACAATACTATTTGTTGACAGTTGTATGTGGATTTATAGCCAGTATGCTGGCGGCTTCAGTGTCTATGTTAGTAGCGGCTAAAATGCATACAATTAGTGTCGCTGTTTGCATTCCGTTCTTTTTATATTGCTTATTGCCATTTATAGGACGGGCACTTTCTGGGTATACAACGCTTTTCAATTTGATACCAACAATTTTGACAAATGTACAGGCAAGTGTAAAAGTCCCACTTATTTATCAGATTGGGAATTGTGTATTTCGACAAATTCCGCTTGTAATGGTAATGTATACAGTGATGGCAATAGCCTTACTGCCTTTTATTTATAAGAGTTTTCGCAGATACGGAAATAAGTAAAAATTGTATTCATACTCATGAAAAACAAAGTAAGTAAAATATTTTCTGGAAAAATCAAAGCATAATTTAAAGATTTAAGGCGGGCAAGTTGCCCGCCTTAAATTGCACGTATTATGTTAAAAGACCAGATAGAGTTTTTCCAATGGAAAATCCAATCTGTGGATATAACTCCTGAATCTCCCGATATTTTGCTTCAATCATTTCAGGCTCATCAGCCCAGATCTTTTCATATATTTTTAAATCAAATAAATTTTAAAAGCTGATAAAAAAGAATGATAATTTGGAGAAAAATAGCATAGAATAATTTTGAGCTGATATGACAGAGAATGTTTTGGCGTATTGACAGGACATTTAAAATGACGTATACTAAGCTCAGTGATCGTTCTGTAGAAACTTGAGAAGCCTACAGGCGGGGGAGAGCCTGCGGGTCTCTCCCTCTTTTGTTTTAAGGAGAAATGATATGCAGACACCGAAAAAATTCTCTTCTTTTAGTGACCAGGTTTCCTGGATCAGTGATGAAAAGGGAATAAAAATAAAAGACAGAGAATATGCGGAAGAGATGTTACGCCAAATAGGATATTTTCCTCTTATGGGAGGATATAAACATCTTTTTAGAATATCAAACACAAAAAAATATAAAGCAGGAACAAGTTTTGAAGAAATAGTCAGTCTGTATAAGTTTGATGCAGAGCTTAGAGAGTTGTTCTTTAAATATTTACTGCAGATTGAGCGACAGATGCGTTCTTTGATGTCATACTATTTTACTGAAATGTATGGAGCAGAGCAGAAGCAGTACCTGGATGCTAATAATTATAATAATACAAAAAGAAATCATGCAACAATCGTAAAGTTGATAGCGACCTTGAAACGGGCAACAACGACCACAGATTATACATATATCAACTATTACCGCAAGACATATGGTGAAATTCCATTATGGGTTTTGGCAAATGTACTTACGTTTGGAAACTTATCAAAAATGTTCCGAGTGTTTCCGCAGTCCTTAAAATCAAAAGTATCAAAAAACTTTGAACCTTTGAATCAGCATCAGATGGAACAGTTTCTATCTGTTCTCACTAAGTATAGGAATGTATGTGCCCATGGGGAACGACTGTTTACATACAGAACAGTAGATGCTATTGCGGATACACCGCTTCATAAAAAACTTTCATTACCACAGAGCGGTAATCAGTACGAAAAAGGAAAACAAGATTTGTTTGCTGTGGTGATTGCTTTTAGATATCTATTACCTGGAAAAGATTTTCTGGAATTTAAAAGAAAGCTTATAAAAGAGATTGACCGAGTAAACAGAGAAGTGGAGCATATAAGTGAAGTTGAATTGTAAGCGATGAATAATCCACCGGTTTTTCAGTATCCAAAATTTATGAGATAATCCCTCTAAGGAGTGGTATCTCTATAACTTTTCCAGTTTTTTGCACTTAGGACCATTTCACTTCAGTTCTTCTGGTACCTGTGCTAATCTCACTCCAAATAAAAAACAGGAGTTGAATTTTTATGCCTAAAAAAAATCCAAGACGTACAGATAAAGAATGGTTGGATCTGATCCAGGAATGCCGGTCCAGTGGTCTTTCTGATAAATGCTGGTGTCAGGAACATCATATCCATACAAGCAACTTTTATTACCAGATACGAAGACTTCGACAAAAAGCCTGTGAGATACCGGAACCAGTCCATTCTTCTTTTTCAGGAAAACAGGAAGTTGTACAGCTCTCTTTAATTGTTTTAACTTCTCTGTTAATCATCTTCGTGTACTATAGTCTCACCGGCTTCCAATTTTTTCACAAGATCGGTTAACTCTTCATGCATGTCTTCATCAATAGTATCTGCTATATCGATAATTGACCGAATGCCTCGATCTAAAGCAGTCTTGTCAATAAATTGTGAGTATGCATATAAGGTCTCAATTGTCTCCTCAAAATCATCGTAATATTCCAGTGTGTATGCCATAGCACGCCAAAAGTCAGATTCAGGAACTTCAATGTCATATTCTCCCGGATCGCCAAATTTTAAAATAAATTCTCTTTCAGTAATAATTGGCACACCCAGTTCTTTTGCTTTCTGATTTTTGGATGAAGATGAATTAGCATCATTGTTAATAAGATAGCTTTGCTAAATCATTTCCACTGATAGGTGCATTATCAATAAGAATATCAAGAATAGCTCCATCTCTGTCAAAAGTTCCAAATCTGATTTCCGGCATTCTGCCACAATGAAAGTCATGATAACTTCCTTCCGGAACTATTTTTCTAAGAAGATTATGCAGTTCATACTGATCCCGAACATCATACTTTTCCATTATTTCAGGAAAATTTCGCATAAACTTTGCCGTAGAAAATTCAATGTTCTCATACGAATCCATATTCAGAGTATCCAAGAGTTCCGTATAATCACGACCATCAATATCATAGTATCTCATCTGCTCATTCTGCTTCCACAATAAAAATCTGGCATCTGCTAAACGATTTTTTCTCGTCCTATAAACTGCATTCGTGTAATATATATTATCATCGTAAGGAATTTCTTTTTGCTCCAAAAAAGAATTATAAAGCTGACAAAATTCATCAAAGCAAACATCTTCAGTGCAGAATTTTCTGACCACTACCTGCTCCAAATCGCTACGTTTCTTTTCAACCCATCTGCCATCTACATACAACTTGTTTCTGTTCAGATAATTCTTTATCTTCAAACGCAACCCGAGATCTAATTCATGATAATCCTCAAGTGCTTTTTGTAAATCCGTTTTTCCTCGTTTAACATCGTTTAAATCAAGATAATTCCACACATATACAGGCACACCAAGCCATTCCGCTGCATCCTCTTTTTCAAATGCATACGTTTCATACAAATATTTAAAATAATCCTCATCAAACAGGCTCATTCCTGTTTTTGCAAAATAATAATTTCTTACTTTTTCGATATCTTTTTTCACAATCTGACGAACACGTTCTCTGGTAAGATTATTATCCTTGGCAATCGATTCCAGTGTTTCTCCCTTCAAACGTCTGCTGATAAATTCTCTGTTGCGTTCACTAATAGCAGGACATATATTTAAATACTTTTCAAATTTTCCATATATACGATAACAACGATAGTCCACATATTCCAATTTCTCATCAGCAATCAACTGACCAATCACGGCTTTTAGCCTGTCTACAGAAATCTGTTCAGACAATTTCAATCTTGATACAAAATCATTTAAACTTAAACCTTGAAAGCCAATCTCAGTATACTGATCAAGAATCATTTTTTTAATTGCCTCATCATCCCAAAGAGCATTTTCATCCCCACGGATAACAGCCATAATTCTTTTTTCGTTCTTTGCGAAATATTCTTCAACTTTTTCTATAATTTCTTCTACAGATGCAACACCCATACACGGAATCTTTTGCAGTTCTGAACGTGTTATAAATACTATATCACTAAGACGGCTATATCCATTCGCAAGTAATCTGTTTTTCGGGCGATTGGAAAGATACATTTTTTCGATTTCCATATCATTTGCTTTAACATACTGAAGAATACTATCTTTATACTCCCCAATGCTCAGTAATTCATAAATTGAGATTGGTTTTGGTTCAGAATGAATGTTACACTTTTTCTCTATGGAACTGAAAATCTCATCTTTTATTTCTCTGATATAATGTGCTGTATTTTTTTCTATCTCCGATGCAGATACCACATCCATTCTTGGAATCTCCATCAATTTATTCTGTGACATAAATGCAATCTGATAAATAAAATCATATCCTGCAAACATCAGTAAATTAAATGCCTTTACTGGCAACAATTCCAATATTTCTATTCTAATTTCTTTTTCTCTCAGCCAATCACCAACCAGCTTCTGATTCTCCAAATCCATAATCCATTCTTCAAAATCTTCCGGAATTGAAAAATCTACATTATTCTCCGTTTTGTCTGGCAATCTTCCTTCTTCATCTATTCTCTTATATTCTTTGATTTTCTCAATAATTTCCCCGATGGATTTCTTTCCTAAATTTCTGATCTCACCCAGCGTCTCTTCCGAATATTCCAGCATATCTCCCACTGTATGTATTTTGGCACGATGCAAGGCATTTGCGGCACGAACCGATAATCCAATCGTATCGATCGATAATATTTTCACATCCATTGTCTCACCTCGAGAGCATTCTCTTGAAGTTTTTAACTATTCTCGTCACTTCATCCAGCTCTGCTTTTAAATTTTCTTTTTCTTCCATATCCATCTTTGCAAATAAACGTGCATCTACTTCTGTCAGTAATGCAATACTTTTTGAAATATTTTCTGCCGGTTTATTTTTCAAAAGCTGGGAACGTGATCTAATCAATGCTTTTTGCATTGAAAGCTGTAACTCTTCCGCAATCACTTTATTTTCTTCCGCAAACTTATCAATATCATCCTTCGAATGAATTCCAGTCATTTCAAACTTTTCTTTTATCACAGAAGCCCATTTCTGTTGTTCCTCAAAATAAGAATCATATGTTCCATTTTTAATAAGACCTTTAATATCACGAATAAACTTTCTCTGATCCGGCATTGCCTTCATCATTACATTATTGAATGTAATTGTTTTTAACTGTTGTTTCTCTATATCATCTAGCTGTCTAAGAGGCGGCATCATCTCCTGAAACAGGCTATATACCTGGAATTCCCTTGCAATATGGTATTGTTCAGGCAACTTTAAATATTCTAAGAACTCACAAATAACTTTAGCAACCTCAATACGTTTTTTCACATCGGCTAATGTTTCATTCGTACTCGCTGCATATTCTTCGACGGTAAGAAGTCCTGTTTGAACTACATCTCTATATGTACCAATAGAATAATCTATCAGATCATAATCCACTTTCTTTTCTTCACCATGCTGGATTGCCAGCTCCAAGAGTTTAATCTGTTTCTTATCTTCGCGAATATCCATATCCATAATAACAGTTTCAAAATAAACAAGCTCTGCCTTTTCTCTCTGCATTCTTCTTAAACAGGTATACCTTCGATTACCATCAACAATACGCCCATCCGCTAAAGTAACTCCCGGTTCTCTCTGACCAACTAATGAAATATTCTTTTGTGTTCTGTTTAATGCTTCTGGATTACTCTCACAAATAAAATTCTCGATAACACGATTGTAAATATCAACATTCAATTCTCTGAAAGCATCTTCTCCATTTTCTGCTTCATATCGAGTAATCCATGTTGCAATACGATCATTTTGATCATTATAATAAAGATAATCCAATCTTACTCGATAAACCGGATATATGACTGTCTTTCCGCCATATGTAACTTTTCTTGTCAAAGTTGTCTTCTGAACTGCCTCCGTTCCAACCAATTGAAGAAGACTTCCCTCTGTAAGTTCTCCACGCTTTGAGTCAGACGCCGGTTGGGATAACCCTACATAACCAGCTGTTGAAGGTACACCCGCAGCACGTGCACGAACATCTCTGTATATTTCTCTGATTTCTTCTGCCCCTTCTGAATCAATTTCTTTACAAAGAAGTGCCATAGTGTCTAATGATCTCTCTGCCACAGGCTGTTCGAGATCTTGCTGACCAATGTGAGCTACAATATTGCGAACTCCCATCAGCTCTTTAGACCAGGTACGACAATCTTGTGGCAGCAAATTTCTAAACACATCATTCCATTTTCGATCCAGCAGACGAATACAGTTAGCAATATCAAGAGAGTCCAGTAACTCTCCATAGGTTCCTGAAGATGGCAAATCTCTCTGGTCATATAATGTGGAAAGAACTTCATTCCACCATACATTTTTATATATTTTGTTTAACTCCTGTCCGATATATCCAGACATAGAAGAAACAAGGATTCTAAAACCTTTTTGTACTAATTCAAAATTTTCTTGCATTTTATCCCTCACTTCTAAATTCAGACTCTTTTGTGTGTTATCTGTAATATGCGAAATAAGAGAGATGTCACAAAGGCACCTCCCTCTTTCACTGCTATTCTAAATAAATTAAAGACTCCTTTATAATGTAATGTTAGAACAGTTAAAACTAATCATTCATGATTTGAATACGAACTTCAACAGCTTTTTCAAAAAGGACAGATGTCCTATCATTTCCTAACAGTGTATTTCCATTATTATTTACCAAATAATGTTACAAATTTCTCTTCAGAAATAATCGGAATACCCAAATCATTCGCTTTTATATTTTTTTTCGAAGTGGAATCTACATCATTATTGATAAGAAAATCTGTATTGCCTGAAACACTTCCAACTAAGATTCCTCCGTTATCTTCAATGTATTCTCTCATTGCTTCTCTGTCTTCAAAAAAATGCAACTTACCGGTGATACAGAAAGACAACCCTTCACATGTTATTTCGCTACTTTCAAAATCTATAATTTGAAACTCATCAACTGGCATCAACTCAAAAGGTGCTTTTTCGTTGCTTTCGAATTTATAACACAAATTAGCTAGCATATCATCATATTCTCTCTACTTTTTTATCCATGTATTTTCTCCTTGTATTGCCATTTTATCAAATGTACCTGGTCAGAATATGTCTACCTCAAATATATCCAAAAACTTTACCAGTCTTCCAAATCCAGTACAGAATCTGCACTCACAGCAGCACTTGTATCCTCATTCATCCCTTTTAATTTTAAATAAATTTTCGCTGTTGTAACAGCATCCGCTAATGCCCTGTGAGCTTCCGGGTTTTCTATATCTAAAAATTCACCTACCGTAGCTAATCTAAAATCTGTACCAGTGTAATGAATCGCATCTTTCTTTTCTCTGACGTATCTCCATACGTCAAAATGTTTGTTGGTATATACCGTATTGCAATATCTTCCGGCTCTGCATAAAAATTTTGCATCAAATCCAATACTGTTATAGCCAACCAGGATATCATCACCCACAAACTTCATAAAATCCGGGATCACTTCCCACATCTGTCTTGCATTTTTTAAATCATCTTTCGTAATTCCGGTAAGTTTCGTAATTTCTGCTGACAATCCTCTCTTGAATGGTTTCACAAATTCCTGAAAAATAAACTCTTCTGATTCTATGACTTGTCCATTTACTACCTTCACAGCACCGACTTCAATGATCGCATTTGTTCCCGGATATTTTCCAGTCGTTTCAAAATCAAAAGCTACAAAGCTGTCAAAATCTGCTTCTCTCTTCTCAATCGGATCCGGATACTCTCCTTTCGGAATAGGAACCGGGTATCTTGATGTTTTTCCACCAGATAAAAAACTTGTAGATGGAACATCCACATCAATTCCAATTGATTTCATAAACTCCGTATATTTTTTTATAGCCTCTGCTCTATTTTCTTTTGGATTCGGAAGGTATTCCTTTTTTCCGATATCCGCTGCCATTCTTCTCTTTTTATTCTGATCCAATAATTCTGACAACTGTCTGAGTATATCATTATTGCCATCATTCCATTTATTCCCATAACTGATAGCATCATCTGCCTCATCATATCTTCGTGTCTGTGAAAAAAATTGTGCAATAACATATGTAGTCTGCCATGGAAGAGGACTGCACTCTGACAATTCAGAAGCTAATTCATCTGCCTCCGCGTATCTGTAATCCTGATACAGGGCTTCCAGCATAAGACCTTTTAATCGAAATTCCTCTTCTTTCGCAAGACCATCTGCTTCTATCATCTGTTCATAGACTTCATAAAACCAAAGCTTGCTTACTCTCGGCATCCTTACTCTGTTTCCAGCCATACATAAAATCTTCTGGTATTCTTTTCGCGGTGAAGGCAAATAGTCAGCCAACGCAAAGGTCAGATTCTTGAAGTTATTTGGCTGCTCCATCTGCGAAGCAATCTGCTCCCAAATGGGATTTTTATTTGGATTATTTAACATCGCAGGAATATATTCCCGGATTTTACTGCATAGTCCTTCGATATCAATTGTTTGTTTACATTCTTCACAGAGACATCCTTCTGTTTCTTTTCCACAGCTTAAACAAACCGCCATCTTTTAGTCCTTCCTATCTGCCGCACACATACCTCATATCGCAAAATCTGCATGCATATGAATTCTGTACGGTACGGTCAAATTTTTTATTTTCGATATTTCGTACTGTCTGAGTAATCTCATTTATTGTTTCATCGACTGCATCCCGGCTCCATTCAAAAGAAATAACAGGGTTTCCTTCCATCGTACTTGTATAATATAAATGCATTCTGCTTACTTTCTTATTATATCGTTTTTCAATCAAGTAAGCATATATCTCAAGCTGTTTCTTGTAATGAGCCACTCTTTCCGGCTTGCTGATATCAGGCTTTGGTCCCGTTTTATAATCAACGATCTCTACCGTATTTTCATCGCCTTCCACCAGATCAATAATCCCCTGCAAGATATATTCCGGAAGGACAAGATTAATCTCCTCCTCCGACTTCCATACTCTTCCAAGTTCACTTTTTCGATGTCTGTAATATCGGATAACCTGATCCAATGCACTTTTACTTTGCTCATCCGTCAGATAATATCCTGTCTGCTCCTGCATACTTCTGTAGTTCAATGTAAACCATTCTTTTATTGCATCCTCATTCACACAATCTCTGTGTCCATTGATAATACATTTATTCATATCTTCCAGCGTTGCATGAACTAACGTGCCAACGGATGTGTGGAACATTTTATTTTGTGCAAAACCATATTCTTTATAATATTTATACTGCATCGGGCAGCCGTCATATAAACTGATATGTGATGTAAAGGAATACACATGCTTATACTTAACTGACTTCACCGTTTCGAATTTCGTCTTATCTTTAAATTCATTGACTCTCGGGAGATTATGTAACAGCTCTCCAAAATATCCTCCATCTTCTTTCTTCACAGCTAACACCAGGAGATTCTGTGCTCTTGAAAACGCCACATAATAAAGTCGCCAGAAATCAAAGAATTTGATATTTGCCATTGGCTCATACGGCTCTCGATGAAAAAATCTGCTTTCTGCGGTATACATCAAAACATCCATTTTTCTTCTCGGTACACTGCCAAGAGAACCGACCACAACAACAGGAAACTCCAGTCCTTTTGACTGATGAATGGTCATAAAGGAAACGCAGCCGCTTGGTGCATATTCTGATTCATCCTCATATTCTCCAATACCATCCGTATACAGATATCTGATATATATATTAAACCACTGTTCTGCGATCTCATTCTTATTATCTGCTGTGATCAAATGCATATCATGAAGAAAACTGTACTTGGCAATCATTCTTGAAATCTCGGATAAATTTCTTGCTGCTCTGGTTTGAATCACATTCTGATGCAGATCTGCCTGCAAATATTCCTTAAACGGTTCAAAAGAAAGAATTCTGTAAAAGATCGCTAATAATCCACTGTCTTTATTCTCTTTAAGCTTCATGATTTCCAACGCCTGATCTGATATATATGCTTTCAGATCTGCATTTTTCTTTAAAAGTGCAACTGCTTCTACCCTGCATCCTATATAATATTCCCGCAGTTCTTTAGAGATCAGATATCGAAAGATGTTATTCTTCAGATCCATCATATATTGATTAAAGCAAAACATAAGACAGCCCAAAATCTGCTTCACTTCTTTTCTTTCAAAAAACATATCGGAACGAGGTGAATAGACTGGAATGCCATTTGTTTCTAAATATTCTGCTGTCTCGACTGCTTCTTTGCTTTTTACGGACTTAAACAGAAACGCTATCTGATTCAGATTACTGATATTACCATTGGCCTGTAATCTTTGAATCATCTCCAAAAGTTCTTTCTTTTCGGTATCGATTGAATCACCGCCGCAGAAATACACCGATGATCCCGGACGAACATTGCTCTTTTTTGCCTGAATTTGTTTCGGATATCGATACTTATCCCAGTTGAAAAGATTAATCCCCGCTGCGTTTTCCATCCATCTGTTATAAAAAATAATAATTCCAGGTTCTGATCTGTAATTTCCATTTAAATGAATAATCTGACATTCATTTTTTTCAAACTTATTCGGAAACTCCAGAATGTTTCTGATCGTAGCACCTCTGAATCGGTACATCCCCTGATCATCATCTCCAACTACACAGATGTTTTTGCGATCGCCGATAATTTTAAATACAAGCTGCTCCTGGATGTAGTTTGTATCCTGATATTCATCTACCATCACATAATGAATCTTATCATGAACTGCCTTACAAACTTCTTCATTTTCAGAAAAAAGATTCCATATATCTGTCTGAATAGAAGAAAAATCCATAACATTCTGTTTCTCAAGAAGCTCCCTGTATCGCATCACAAGTTTTCCAAGAAATCTCATATCTTTATCGATATCATCTGCCATCTTCTCAACGTCAACAAGTTCTTCCATCATCTGATTTACATATCTGCAAATTTCTTCGGCCTGTCTCCACACTCCTAAATGCTGTGGAATATGTTCTTTAAATCCATGCAGATATCGAAATTTCTCCATATTCTGACAAACCAGATAAACCTGCTCAAATGCATCCAACATACGACTCTGCTGATTGCCGGATATTTCTTCTGAATGTTCCTTCAGCAATCGTAAACATACCGAATGAAAAGTACCAATATACATCTCATTGATATTTATCTTACAATTTTCATCTATTTTAAGAAACTCATCGGATATTCTGGTAAGCAGTTCTTTCGCCGCTTTTTCTGTAAAAGTTACAGCCATAATGGAGGATGGTGTAACTCCTTTTTCAAAAATCAAATAAGATATTCTTTTTACTAATGTATACGTTTTCCCTGTACCAGGTCCGGCAATAATAAGAACAGGACCATCTGTAGTCATGATTGCCTTTTTTTGTTCTTCATTTGCACTTCCAAATTCAAACACTTAGCTCACCTGCTGAATCACAATCTTTACACCAATTGCCTTGGCAAAATCCATCATCTGTGTAATCTGATTTTTACTTCCATACATTTTTACAAGAATTCCATCCTCTGAATCAATAATTATTTCTTTTTGCGTCTCAGGAACAACTGGAGAATTTTCCTTCGACTGACATAACCCCGCCTTACTTGCAGCCAACATAAGTTCTTCCTGTTTTGCCTTTGCTTCTTCGACTGATAATGTAGCTACATACTTCTCAATCACAGTCTCCTCAAAAGGTGACTCCTGTGCCATAAGGGTTTGAATATCATGAGATACCTCGTTAATCTTAGTCTGCATTTCTTCCTGATATTTTTTGCGTGATGAAGCATTGAGCCACTTTGGATTTAAAATTTTTTCATACAAAGGTGCCGCTAAATCTCCGAGGACATGTGCCTTCTTATCATAGTAAGCTCTGATTTCCTTTTCTTTTTCAGCCTTCTTTCTTTCCGTATAGTCTTTTACTACTTCGTCTATCGCAACACGTTGTTCTTCAATCATAGAAACAAGATCTTTTATCTCCGGTTCCAATGCATTATATGGCTCCATGCATTTTGCTTTAAACGCTTTACGCTGATCTTCCAAGATTTTCTTAGTCTTAGCAAGCTTTGCCTTATCCTCTTTTGCAAACTTGATCGTGTCATCTGTATATGTCGCTGTTTTATAGACAGATAACGCCCTGGAAAGTTCTTCTTTTAGAGCTCCAAAATCCCAGGAAGTGATTTCCGTTTGTTCGAGATTTACCAACTGCAATTTTTCCATTTCATTATTCCTCTCTGATTTCTTTCATTTGACAATTATTTTATCAAATTCTAACAGACACAATATGTCTATACTGCCTTTTATATTGTGTACTTTTACTATTTCTTTCCGTTATCAGTTTAAGCACATTATACATAATTATTTTTGCAAAGTCAAATATTTATAGTGCATTATGCACACCCCCTCCAGATTTACATGCGTATTTTTATGTATTTTTACTCACAAGCAAAAAAAGCGGCTGAACACCCCGACTAAATCCAGAGTGTTCAACCGTTTTTCTGTTTAATTACAATATTTATTTTTCAGGGTGGCAAAATGACTGAACTTTTCACTTAAAACCCTGTATATCCCCTTATTCCCTCACAAGTTTTACGACACTTTCCACATGATCACAAAACGGAAACATATCAACCGGCCAGGCCTCCTGCATCTGATAGCCTTTTTTCTTTAAAATACGAAGATCTCTTGCCAGCGTTTCCGGATTACAGGAAACATAAACCACCTTTTTCGGTGCCAGTTTTGCAAGGCAATCCAGAAATACTTCACTGCTGCCACTGCGTGGCGGATCCATGAAAACAACATCCAGCTGCTGATCTTCTGCAGCCATTTTCAGCATAAATTCTCCGGCATCTTCGCAGTAGAAAGTGATATTTTTTGTCTGATTTCGCTTTGCATTTTTAATGGCATCACGGACAGCTTCTTTATTAAGTTCTACGCCGGTCACCTGTTTTGCCTTTGATGCTGCGATCAGACCGATTGTGCCGATCCCACAGTACGCATCGAGCACGGTTTCTTTTCCGGTCAGCCCCGCCGCTTCGATTGCTTTCTGATAGAGGATCTCCGTCTGTACCGGATTGACCTGATAGAACGACTGTGCAGAAATGCGGAACGTGCAGCCACAGAGTTTATCTTCGATAAATCCTTTTCCATAGAGAACGACGTCTCGTGTTCCAAGTACCATGCTGGTTCCCCGGTCGTTGATATTCTGAACGACCGTCGTAATCTCCGGATGAACTTTTCGCAGTGCTTTGACAAAATTGTTCTTGGATGGAAATACCGGCGATGCCGTGACGAGCACGACCATGATCTCTCCGGTAGAAAATCCGTGCCGGATCAGCACATGACGCAAAAGCCCATACTGTGTATCTTCATCGTAAGTTTTGATTTTAAAAGATTTCAGAAGTCCTCGGATCGTGACGATGATCTCATCTGCTTTCTGATCCTCGATCATGCAGGAGTCCACCGGAACAACCTTGTGTGTGCCTTTCTGGTAAACACCGGAAATCGCATTGCCTCTGCGGTCACGGTCAAACACAGCATGCACTTTATTGCGGTAATGATACGGATCTTTCATTCCGATGATCGGATGTACTTTTCCAAAAGAATCCAGAAGGATCCGCACACGTTTTTCTTTGTGCCTGAGCTGTTCTGCATAAGGCATTCCCTGAAATTCACAGCCGCCACATTTTTTCGCCACCGGACAGACTGCTGCTTTTTTTGTTTTGTTTTTTTCCATGAATGATTATTTGCAGAGTTCTGCAACCACCTGGTTGATGACTTTTCCGTCTGCTTTTCCTTTCATATCTGCCATTACATTTTTCATGATCATGCCTTTATTTTTTGTAGCAACGACCTCGGCAAATTTTTCCTGAATGTAAGCTTTAACCTCTTCTGCACTCATCTGAGCCGGTGCATATTCTTTGATCACATCGTAACGGAACTGATATTCTGCTTTAAGATCCTGTCTGGAGTCCGGACAGGTATCGATCTGTTCTTTTGCTGTTTTCAGCTCTTTCAGAATTACCTGATCAACCATGCTTTCCGGAATATCATCTCTGCATCCGGCATCGATCGCTGCTTTTTTTACTGCAGAAACCAGAGAAGAAATTGCTTCCTTGCGTTCTTTATCTTTTGCCTTCATAGCTGCTACCATGTCTTTTCTTAATGCTTCTAACTGCATTTTTAAATCCTCCCATCATTCCTGGATAAAACTTTTTATCCCATTGTCATTTTTGCTCATTATAGCACTTCTCTTTCTTTCCTGTAAAGTTTTCACTGTTTTTTTTCTGATTTTGTGCTATAATAATTCCACTGATGACAGGGTCAAAAGACGATCAGGTACTTTATCTCTGGCATTACCATTCTCAAACCGAAAAGAAAGGTGGAATTTATATGATCATTGCTATTATCTCTATCGCCGTCCTTGCGGCTGTGATCGTTTCCTGCGTGGTTGCTGTGGTTGCCGGTGTAATCGGCAGCAAATCTCACGATGAAGACGATGCCTAGACCACAACGACCAGCAACATTTTAAACTGCTCTTTTCATAAAACTTCTCCCTCTACCGACACTGTAAGCACCTGCCATGGTATAAATTTACCACTTTTTTTCATTGCTGTCACAGCTGCATTTTGAATTCCGCCGCAGCATGGCACTTCCATCCTTATGATTGTCACACTTTTCACATCATTCTGTTCCAGGATTGCCGTAAGTTTCTCACTGTAATCAACCGGATCCAGTTTCGGACATCCGATCAGCGTGATTTTTCCCTTCTGGATCTCTTTTGCAAAATTTGCGTATGCAAACGCAGTACAGTCTGCTGCGATTAAAAGATCTGCCCCGTCAAAATAAGGGGCATTGACCGGCGTAAGCTGAATCTGGATCGGCCACTGCCTGTTCTTTTTTCTCTTATTTGCTTCCACAGCTGCTTCGTCATATGCCGCTGCTTCCCGCTCAACAAACGTGATCGCTCCGGTTGGGCAGGTCGGCAGACAGTCTCCCAGTCCGTCACAATAATCATCCCGCAATAATTTTGCCTTTCCATTTACCATACCAATCGCATTTTCATGACAGGCTTTCGCACATAAACCACATCCATTGCATTTTTCTTCGTTTATCTCAATAATTTTTCTTATCATTTATCTATATTCCGTTACTGAAAACTTATAAAAAGTTATAAACCTTTATGTTTCATTCCTACTTCAATGAGTATGCTTTTGTACTGTCGAAACAGATACTACTCACAAGTTCTTGTACTCTCCATAGGCGTAAATTCCGAATTAACGTATCCGTACATATTTGCATTAACGTTTAATTGTTAGCTTGCAAATTTTTCTCCATAAGCTTTTAGGTTTAGTGATGCTTGAAAATCTCTATTTATAACATTTCCACATTCACATTTATAAATTCTGTCAGATAATTTCAAATCCTTTTTTATATTTCCACAACAACTACAAAGTTTTGACGATGGATAAAATCTATCAGCTACAATGAGCTGAATACCATTGTTATTACATTTGTACTCAAGCTGTTTTCTGAATTCAAAGAATCCCTGATTCTGAACCGCTTTGGATAAATGTCTATTCTTCATCATTCCACTAACGTTTAAATCTTCGATACAAATAAATCTTGGTTTTCGATTTACGATTTCAGATGTGGTCTGATTTAAATAGTTTTTACGGATATTTGTTAATCTATGATTCACTTTAAGTAAAAGTTTTTCGTTTTTGATTACATTTTTAGTTTTACAGTAACTTACTCCTTTCTTATTTTTCTCATACTTTCGAGAAACTCTACGCTGTAACCTGCGTCTGCATTTCTCTAGTTTTTTAACTACTTGGCTTTTATTAATATTCTTGTATGTGTTGCCATCAGAGCAAATAGCCAAATCCTTAATTCCTAAATCAATTCCTATACCATCATTATTTAGATTTTTCTTGCAGTCTGGAAATTCCACGCATACGCTAATCCACCAGTTTAATCCGTCAAAGGATATTCTCGGATTCATATATTTAGCATCTGTGGGAATACGTCCATGTTCTGCAAGTCTTACCCAGTTCAGCTTTTGTTTGTTAGCTTTCCTGCTAGAAGAAAATCCCTCAAATTTAACGTGAGTGTCACTAAACTGTATTTTAATGTTGTCCTGATAAAATTTAGGCGTTGATTTCTTTTTAGACTTGAACCTCGGATGTTTTTGCAAACTTTTGAAAAAGTTTTTGTAGGCTATGCAAGCATCTTTAATTGCCTGTTTGGTTACATTATTGGAAACATTTTGTAGCCACGCGTATTCAGCAGAATTCCTAAGCCTTGTAAATTCTTTTCTAAGCTCTGAATCCGAAATGAACTTGCCACCTTTTTCATAGTTATCCTTTTCCTTGGCTAAAGCCCAGTTATAAGCAAATCTTGCCGCACCTGCATATTGAAACATTTTAGTTTGTTGTACATTATTAGGTTCTAACATTACCCTTACGGCTTTTACCATCATTTTCTTCCTCCTGTATCAATTCTTGAACAAGTTTCTTAGCTTTATCCGCTCGTTTTCCTTGTAGCTTACAACTGAATACTGTGATTATTTGTACTAAATCTTCAACGAGTTCTCGTTGCTCAGATTTTTCAGTATTGTCAATAATCTCAATTTCACAGTTATATAGCGAAGCTATATATTCTACCAACTCAAAACCAAAACGTAAAAGCCTGTCTTTATACAAAACAACAACCTTTTCAACCTGATTTTGAGAAATGCGTTTGATTAGTTCCCGAAGTCCTTTTTTCTTGTAGTCAATGCCAGAACCAATATCACTTATTATCTCAAACGGTTGTCCTTTTGCCATAAGATATGTTTTCACATTATCAATCTGTCGTTCTAAATCATCCTTTTGCTTATGACTTGAAACACGACAATATCCGATTGTAATGCGATTTCTAGGCTTTACATTCATTACTTGGCTGAGCTGTTCATCAGAATAATATCTATATCCACTTGTTGTAGTATGATGCGGATGAAGTTTTCCGTTAGAATCCCAATTTCGCAACGTTTGTGCAGATACACCTATAATTTTTGAAAATTCATGTATAGAATAATATTTACTCAAAGCATCACTTCCTTTCAATATTATTCTATACTAATAACCTGCAAAATTCAACAGTTGTTTATATACTTTTATAAGTTTTATTCAGCTGTTCTTTACCTCCTAATGTTTTGCCTGGTGTCAGGATCAAAAGATATTATACGAAAAACTTTCGTATTTTTCTTATCCTGTCATCATTTCATAAGTTTCTTCAGAAGATCCACCAGCTCATCAATCGCTTCGTCTTTTCCATTGCGGATGTCCTCTGCCACGCAGGTATGGATATGATTGGACAGCAGGACTTTATTGAAACTGTTGAGTGCAGAATTGATCGCCGAAACCTGTACCAGAATATCGGGACAGTAGGCATCTTTTTCCAACATTCCTCTCACACCGCGAACCTGCCCTTCGATGCGGCTTAAACGATTGATCAGATCTTTATATTCTTTTTCTGAGCGTTCCTTTTTTCGCTCAGAACACTGACAGCAGCATGTTTTTTCTATCTGTTCCCTGTTTTCTTCCATTTCATTCACTTCCTTTTCTTATATACCCCTATTAGGTATTTTTCGTATTGCATTATATACCCCCATGGTGTATTTTTCAAGTCCTTTTCCTGAAAAAATTTATGCATTAACGGATATCAGGATATAAAGAATGAACATTCATGTAAAGCTCACAGAGCTTCGCATTGCTCATGTCACGCAAAAAAGGCAGGATTTCTCCCGCCTGTTTTTTGTCTGAATTCTTTATTTTGATACCTGTTCTGTTTTGCTTATATGAAAAATTCTTCCGCTGCTCTGATAAAACTTCCGGTATCTTCCACACCGGCTGTCTCATACGGAGAATGCATCGCAAGCTGCGGAAGTCCGATATCTACCGTATTCATCGGTACCTGCGTATTCGAAATATTTCCAAGGGTCGATCCGCCCGGCACATCGGAGCGATTCACAAAGGTCTGGTATTTTACGCCTGCCCGGTCACAGAGATCCTTGAATTTTGCCGCTGACACCGCATCGGTACAGTATTTCTGGTTGGCATTGTATTTGATGACAATTCCGCCGTTTGGCAGCGGCCGGTTCACCGGATCTGCCTTTTCTATGTAATTTGGATGCAGTGCATGGGCATTATCCGCCGAAATCATAAAACTGCCTGCCAGCGTCATCAGATATTCTTCATACGTTCTGCCAAGGCCATCGTTGATCCGCCGAAGCGTATCTTTTAAGAAAGTAGAAGCTGCACCCTGCTTTGTTCCGCTTCCAACTTCTTCGTTATCCAGAACACAGTGCACCGCAATACTCTCCTCGTGCTTTCCGGCAAGCATTCCTTCCATCGAAGCAAACGCACACTGCAGGTCATCCAGCCTTGGTGCCGAAACAAATTCTCTGTCTGCACCCCAGATCGTACCCTCCGTCCGATTATAGAGGAACAGATCATGTGCAAGAATATCCTCTTCCTTTACTTTTATCTCTTCCGCAACAATTTTCAAAAGCTCCGGCTTCGAATCTCCGCACCCGAGAAGCGGCAGCAGATCTTTCTGCGGATTGTAAGACACGCCTTTGTTTGCCTCCCGATTCATGTGGATTGCCAGACTTGGGATCATGACCAGATCCCGGTCGATATTGACCAGTTCCTCTTTCAGACTGCCGTCACGCCTTACAACCACTCTGCCCGCTACCGACAGCGGCCGGTCAAACCACGGTGCCATCAGCATACCGCCATAACCTTCCACATTCAGTTTTGTGTAGGCATTTTCTACCCGCATTTCCGGATTTTCCTTGATCTTAAAAGCCGGAGAATCGCTGTGGCTGGCAATGATATGAAACTTCCGACACTCCTTCTTTGGAATCGAAAATGCAATCAATGCCGAATGATTTCTTGTTACGATATATTTCCCGCCCGGCTGTAACTTCCAGTATTCCTGCTCTGAAAGAAGCTGATATCCGTTTTCTGCAAATTTTTTCTCCATCTCTGCCGTTGCCTGAAAAGCCGTCGGACTTTTTTTAATAAAGGCAAGGAGAGATTCTGTTGTTTTGTAATGCATATAGCTACCTCACTGTTTTATCTATTATTTGGAAATTTTTAAAATTTATCTCAAATGAATCTGATAAATAAAATACCACAATATCTGTTAGAATACGCTGTTCAGTTTCTCTTATTATACTGCAACTTCCAAAAATATGAAAGCAGGAGTAATGCGATATATTTCTTCAATTTATAAGTTTTCAGGAAATAAAAACAGTATTTCATCAAGAACAATTTAGTGCAAATAATGTAAAATTCGATTCAATCAAAAAAATATTTAGGAGATGGAATGGTGGTATTTCAATTCACGAGGTCAATTTCTGACAGAAACATAAAACACGAGTGTGTGAAACTTTTTCTGTAAATTAACAAATAATAGGTTCTTCTATGATAAAAAATCATAGGAGGGCCTTTTATTATGGCAAGACAAAAGAAACCGGTACATCGAGTACAAATGACGGAAGGAAAAAGAAATATTATCCACCGGCTTCTTGAAGAGTATGATATTCAAACGGCTGAAGATATTCAGGATGCCCCGAAAGATCTTCTTGGTAGAACAATCAAAGAAATGATGGAAGCCGAAATAGATAACCACCTTGGCTACAAAAAATCATTTCCATGTATGCAAAAGGAATGACTACCCGCCGGATTTCGGAAACGATTGAGGATATTTACGGATTTGAAACATCAGAAGGCTTTATTTCTGATGTAACAGACAATATCCTGTCACATATTGAAGACTGGCAAAATCGCCCGTTAGATGAGGTGTATCCTATTCTCTACATTGATGCGATCCATTACTCTGTTCGTGATAATGGCGTTATCCGCAAACTTGCTGCTTACGTGATTCTTGGCATCAACATGGAAGGAAAAAAAAATGTTCTTACCATTTCAGTAGGCGATAATGAAAGTGCGAAATACTAGCTTTCGGTTATGAACGAATTGAAAAACCGGGGTGTAAAAGATGCTTTGATCATTTGTGCGGATGGACTTACCGGTATAAAAGAAGCGATCACTGCCGCTTTTCCGAAAACGGAATATCAGCGTTGTATCGTACATCAGGTACGAAATACTTTAAAATACGTTCCTGATAAAGACAGAAAAGCATTTGCCACAGATTTAAAAACGATTTACCAGGCTGCTGATGAAAAGAAAGCTCTGGCCGCATTAGACAGAGTAACAGAAAAATGGGCACCAAAATATCCGAATTCCATGAAACGCTGGAAGGATAACCGGGATGCAATTTCACCTATTTTCAAGTTTTCAGCAACGGTCAGAAAGGTGATCTATACGACAAATGCCATTGAATCCCTGAATTCCACATATCGTAAGCTGAACCGTCAGAGAAGCGTTTTTTCGAGTGATACAGCACTCCTAAAAGCATTATACCTTGCTACTTTTAAAGCAACGAAAAAATGGACAACAACGGTTCGCAACCGGGCACAGGTATATGGGGAACTGAGTATTATGTATGAAGGACGCCTGCCCGAATAGGCGACTCAGAATATAGCAAGACCGGCGGATTTTTCGCCTGCTCTTGACATACAAATTTATAGCTGTTATATATAAAACAAGAGCGAAAAGCTCAATAAATAAACTTTTCGCCTTGCATTATCATAGAAGAATCTTACTTACAGACTTTTCTTTATAGTCTCTAAAACACTACTCCAGCAGATATTTCAATTCACACGCCCCTTACGGGACGTGACAATATGATGGCGATTATCTTGAATATTCATTAAATTTCTACTCACACGCCCCTTACGGGACGTGACCGCTACATTTTGTATTTATGTAACGGAACATTTCCACATATTGGGACGGACTTATTTCTGCTGATATCATTTATATGATATCGCATATATAACTTATTTATTATAATGTTTTTTCAGGCGAACCTCAAGTGGTTTTTGAATCATCACACCTTCGCTACCTTCAAATAATAATTACGCCTTCTGGATCATATGTTTTCTCAGCACCTATATGTTCAATTTTCTTATTCCAGTTGTTCCCAAGATAATACAATCGCAAACTATCCTCTTCTGGATTAATTAATTTTAATAAACTATCTTTTAATTTCAAAAAAGAGGAATAATCTAAATCAGCTTCAAAAACAGAATTCTGTACTCGTTGTGCATGATTTTGACATTCTTTCGCCACTTTTCTTAACCTGGTTTTTCCTGCTGCACTGACAGTACTAACATCATAACTTATTAAAACCATCATTTTATCTCACCACCTATTTTTGCAGATATGGTGGATAGCTCTCAATGTCGCCTCGTATATATTTGGCAAGCAAATTGCTCTGCACATACGGTAATAATCCAAATGGTATCTTTTGCTTCAGATACGGATGCATTAAATCAGTACGTTTCTTTTCCTGCCATTTTGACAATACTTTTTTCCTGCCATCTGCATTTAACCAAACCGCTCCTGAAATCTGCTTTTCAAAATCTTTTTCTCCTATAATCTGCAGATTCAATAAAGTGATAACAAAACGTTCTACAATACATCTTATTTCTTCCACCATATCGCAGGCCAATGATACACGACCGCTTCGCAATGCATGACAATATCCAATATAACTATCCAATCCTACTGTTTCCAACGCCGCTGCAAATTCATTTGTTGCAAGTGTATAAACAAATGATAAAATTGCGTTTACCGGGTCCAACGGCGGACGTTTTGTTCGAAACTCAAAGCTAAACGGTACTTTTGTATTTGTTATCAATCGATTGAAAATTGAAAAATAATTCTGTGCACAATATCCTTCAATACCCATAACTTCTTCTATTGTCTCTGCTCTATAAACATTCTCAATTCCGTCATGTAAAATCCCCAGTACTTTTTGTATTTCCTGATTATCTCTCAATTCTGCATTATCATGTAATGTTCTGCGTATTACCTGCCTGGTATTACTGAATTTTGCTGCCATCGTATTTTGTGCCAGCTGCAATCCGCATGCTCTGAAACAGTCTATTTGTTCTACACGGAGAAAAACATTTCCTTTTGTCTCTCCACAAACTTTTGCCAGAAATTTCCCCTGTGGCGACATAAAATTAATTGGAATCAGCTTTTCCACGCACTTTCCCATCAACGCCGGCGAACATCCAAGATAACTAAAACACACAATATTTTCCACATTTTCAAAAGGAATCCGAAGTTTAATTTCTCCTTCTGCCTTGCAGACAAGATTTTCACCGTCCAACATCAAATACATCTGTTCATTTGTCACATATATTGTATTTAAGAGTTTTCGCATAACGGTTCCCTCTCAATCTTTTTTATCTCTTTTTTTAAATCAGGGATTTTTCTCATGGATGGCATACATACATCTTTCATAGAACATCCATTACAGTTTTGATTTTTTCGAATCGGCGGGATTTTTCCTGCTTTTAAAAAATCCCGCATTTCTGTCAAAAGTCTCTTTAATTCTTCATTATATTTTTCAAAATTTTCTTTTAATGGCAATGATATTCTTTTCTTCACATCTGCATAATACAGAACACCGTCACAGTCCCCTCCAAAAATAGAATCCACACACAGTTTCTGTGCAAAAACCTGCATCAGATCATCTTCCCGATAATCTTTTTCTTTTGGTTTTGTTGGTTTATATTCTACAATAGTCAGTTTATATCTTTGATTGTCATCTTTTATCGTAATCCCTGTTTTATCTTTTTTTAATTCTATACAGTCTGTTACGCCATATAAATTGTATTGCTCATCATCATTATAAACCGGAACCGAAGTATATACTTTTTTGCCTCTTCCTGTATAACTTTTCTCCGGATCATGTACTCGATCATGTAGCAGATTTGCTTTTGTTACGAATATATTCTCGCCCCAGGATTTATTAATTTCTATCAATCCCCAACGATGGGGACAATACATGTAATGCTGTATAGATCGGATTGTTATCTCCTGGCTTTTCATAATTTTTCGATCAGTTCTACTCCTTCCGGCATCTTTTCATCCACTTCAATTTTATAATCATCAAAACAACGAGGAATTTCATTTTCTTCTTTTATTTTAATTTTTTCAAACATTAAATGTGACGGACTATTTCCAAGTACATTGCTGTGTTTGAACACATACAGCTTTCGCATACACATCTTTCCTCTTGCAGCACTATGATCATTCTCAAACATATTTATGATTGCTTCCCACAAAAGTTCCAGATCTGCTTCTGATAAATCTGTGGTCTTATTTGCCAGTGCAGCAGATACATAACCTTCTGCCCGATATAATGCATACGGAATGATGCTTTTCTTTCCCATTTCCGTCTGACCGGTTTCCTGACGCTCATCCGTTGTGCGTGCCTGTCTTGTAATCGTAATATCCTCTATATCGATTGGCGAAATACTTCTGGCAAAATTAAGCTGTACCGGCCCTCTGACAATACCACAAGGATCATTACCTGTCGACATTACTGCTCCAAAAGTTCTCACATCATAATAATTCTTACACATGTATGCACGAGCCTTTTTAACATCATCCTCATTTCTGCCATTATTCTTTGTCTTCAATCCTTCTGCTTCATATGCTGCTGTAAATTTACTGTTCAAGGCTTTATCCGGTTTAATCAGAATGTTATATCCCGCTTCTCCTTCTTTTACCAGTTCTACATAATTTCTGATTTTTCTCTTCAGGCAGACATCCGTAACATAACCATATCCTGACTCAGAGTCTATTCTCGATGCATTTCCTGCATCCGGATCCCCGTTCGGATTTCCGTTCTCCACATCAAAAAGCATTATAAAATCATATCTGTTCTCCAGTGCCATAATTTATTCCTCCATTTCGTCTCTATTCATTTTTTATTGTTCTTCTTTCTTTTCACTCTTCTTAAAAAGCTCCGGTATTTGCTGGTAATATCCTACAAAAAATTCTCCCTGTTCTGTACGTCGCAACATTTCCGGAAATTTTCCATCCAGTAGTTCTATGATTTTCTGGATTCTCTCATTATACTTATAACGATAATTTGCATTTTTTATTTTTTTTAAGTGATTCTGACTAAGCCGTATCAATTTAGGAAAAATCAACGCCGGTTTTACCGATGCTGATGCAAAATATGCATCTTTAATGGTTCTGTTTAACTCTGTCCCTGCTGCATCTTTCTGCAGCTGTTCCAATACTGCAAACAACCGTCCGCACAAATATGCCGGACTCTTATTTTCTTCATTCAATCCCACTGTAATCTCCTCCTTTTTGTCATTTCTGTTAAGATATGCCTTTACTATACCGCAGCGAATCCTATTGATGTTTCGATCAATTCGGATTCTTCGCAGAGTATTTTCAAATAATGCCACCGGATATTTTCCGCCATATACTACTGCATTTAACAACCCTGCCATTAAAGCCGGATTTACTTTATCATTCTTACTCTTCGGTGAAATCAGTTCTTTTTCAATCATCCAGAGAGGCACCGGCTTTTGTTCCTGTACCACCTGTATTTCCTGTTGAAATCTTGCAATATTCCACAACACATCTGCATATTTCTTACGAATAATAAACTTTACCGAAAGCCTAGAAGAATTAGGCTTTAACCCCAGCATATAAAAATCAACACTTGGATCTACAGTACTTAGATTTTCCAGCCTTTTTGCAGTTATTTTTCCTTCCCTGGCATCTTCCATCATCTTTTTCAACATTTCTTCTGTCTGTTCTGCATTTAAAGTATCAGACTCTCCAAAAAGCAACTGGCTGAACAGATCTTCACACTTATCTTCCGTATCCATTGCCCAAAAGACCATCGTCATATCTTCCAGCATATGTTTGTGTTTTTGAGACGCAAGAAGATAATTCAATGCTTCTGTATATTTTTTCATCATTTCTTCTGAAATTCCGCTGTTATAGGACTGTTCATTTCCATAAGAATTTTCAGAAGGATTATTATAACCGATCAGCACACTTCCTGTTGCAAGTCCTCCATACACCCCTTTGATCTTGCTGTGGATTCTTGCAAGAGGTCTTTCTTCACCTGAAACTGCACATTGTGCAAAATAAGCATCTTTTGCTTCTGCTTTTTGCTTTTCATAATACATGTTCCATTTTTTTGCAAACACTGGTTCATCCTGAAGATAATGTCCAGGTCTTCCAGTCAGGCAGAACACATAACCTGATTTTGCGTAATCTTTTTGTAATCTTAATAATTCCTGGTTTTCTGTCTGTTCTTCCGGTTTCCAGTTGAGAAGAAATTTTCGATACGCATTCACAAGCGGTGTATCCATTTCTTCAATAAATTTCAGGTTTGTTTCTACAAAAGCTGCATGGGATTTTTGTGCCTTTCCCGTCCGGTCTGTTGGTGTCAGTCCTTCTTTTTCCAAGTTCAATCCAAACAAATATAACGGTCTGTGCTCTGCTATATTGGCATCAATTCCTGGTTTTTCTGTTCTCTGAGGCATTTTCAGATCCTGCGGCACTAATTTCTTTTTTATTTTTTTCCCGACTGTTACTTTTGTTTCTTTCTGAATATTTATAATATGATCAATCTCGCCTTCTTCCGTCAATGCTACCTCATAATGTATCTTTACCTTCGAATATCCTTCCGGAAGTACCTTTTCTGCTGCCGACAGCATATCATAATAATCACATAATGCTTTTATCAGCATCGCAATCCCTCCCTGTATTTTTGAACATCAATGACTCCCTCAATCATGTGCGGTCTGTAGTATAATGTTTTTGCACGATCGGAGAATTTGGGATTTTCCCAGTCTCCATTAATGGGTTTCCCCCTGTCTTCAAACTGTACCTCATAACTCATATATCCGAGATCAACATCCCCCATTTCCTTGATTCTGCTGCTTATCATTTCTGTATCAAACGCATCTACCAGTTCTATTCTTTTTACCGGAAATTCACTGCACCCAAGACATGGTGTCCGAAACCATTGACCTTTTTCCAGTCTTCGTTTCAAAATGTTATAATGCTTATTTTCTCCGTCATCTTCTCGATTATTTTTCAAGCCGGTCAGCTCAAAGTGAAATTCTATACCATATTTCACTTTTTTCAGAACCATTGCTGCCCTCTGACTTCTGCTTTGAGAAGTATAGATACAAGGATCTCCTCCTTTCTGTTTCATCTGATTTTTTACTGCACTGAGCAGTACCTTATCTTTTACTTCATTTCTTCGAATATTTGCAAAATCAATCTCCTGAAATACAATGATTTTGTCAATCACATAACGGATTGCCGGTTTCCAGTACACACTCTTTAACATTCCTTCCAATGCTCCCGGTGTCGGAACATCATAGCTGACTCGTTCCACTTTCAATTCCGGTCGCGTAAAGCATGCATAATCTCCTTCCACTATGATTTTAAATCCATATCCCATTGTTTTTCACCTCTTCTTTCATAAAAAATAATCTTGTGCTTCCAATAAAATTCCTAAATTTTCGTCATAATAATCTTCATTTGTCAGACAGTATATTCCCGTACCAAAATCGTCTGCAACATGTTGTTTTATCAACTCATCCAATTCTTTCTTAGTAACTGTACAGGTATACTTTTGCAGCTCCTTCTCATTTTCGATTTTTGTATATCTCAGAGTATCCACCAGTTTTCTGCTCTTTTCATCTCTTGGTACAACAATAGAACATGTCCTATCAGGGATCAGTTCAAATTGTTCTGCATAAGTCTGAAATGGCAGATTTTCAAAAGACCTGCACTTTATATGCATCGTATTTTTCTGAATATTCTCTTGTTTTAAGAAAAACACTTCTTCATAGTATTCTTCAATACATTCCGGCTGTGAAATATCTTTATACTCCGCCAACAAACGTTGCGTAATATTCATCTTGTCATTCTGTGCTTCATTTTCAAATTCAAACACAAAAACTTCACCCTTATCCCGCTTTCCTTCTCTGTTACATCTGCCTCCCGACTGGAGAATACTGTCCAGACCATTCAATTCACGAAAAACGGTATATACATCCAAATCAACTCCTGCCTCAATAAGCGATGTAGAAATAATCGTAATCCTTCTCTCTTCCGGTATATTTCCATCTGGAAAATCTTCATCCAGGCTTTTCAGTTCTTCTCTGATAGCCTGCAGAACTTTTTGTCTGTCATATGCAGTCATATAAGTCGATAAGTGATATTTTCTTCCTGTACACATCTGAAAAAGTTGTCTTGCATTTTTCTTCTTGTTTACGATAATCAATCTGGACGGATACTTTTCACTTTTAGCTAATAGTCCTTCCGGACTTACTTTTCCCATATTGATATATTGACATTTTTGAAACTTTTCAAAAAGCGTCTTATCCTTGATCAAATTTTCGATTCGATTATTTGCCGGTGCATAAAGCTTCAGCAACTTTTCAAAATCAGGCATCGTTGCCGTAAGAAAAACAGCTTCGCTGTTCAGATATTTCGTTATATAGGCAATTCCCTGAAGACATGGCTGTAAATAATCCTGCGGCATCATATGTGCCTCGTCAAAAATCAGAATACTGTCTGCCATATTGTGCAATTTTCGAAGTTTTCCTCTTTTATTTGAATAAATGCTTTCAAAAAACTGTACTGCTGTTGTTATGATAAATGGAGCATCCCAATTTTCTACTGCTATTTTAGCTGCTTCTCGATAATCCTCATTTAAATCCACCTTCTCATCATAAGAAAAAGTTGACTGATGTCTTAAAATCTCCAGATTATTTCCAAAAAGTTTTTCAAAAACCTCTGCTGTCTGATCAATAATACTGTTATACGGGATCACATAGATAATTCTTTTTTTCTTTTTCGCTATTGCTCTTTGCAGTGCTATTTTCGCACTCGCTAATGTTTTTCCACTGCCGGTTGGCATATTTATAAGGTAGATGTGTGCATCTTTTGTACTGTTTCGATATGCCTGCTCCTGCAGCAAGCTTCTCGTCTTCTGCAATTCTGTTTTTACTTCAAACGCCTGTAACTGAACATTTATTTTTTCAAGACACTTTTCAAAATCAGCCTGCAATTTTCTCACTACTTCTGTACTTCTGCAAAACTCCGCGGTGTCTGTTGAATCTGCATCTACCAGACAGGAAAATAAATATCTTGTCAGAAATGTAAACTTATCAATTAACCAATCCGCATTTCTTCCGCAATCCGCAGCAAGAAACTGCTGCCATTTTCGAATATCTAATTCCGGCAGTTCCAGTTCTTGCTTGTAGGCATCGTAATCCTCAAACGTCCTGTTCATTCTGCCTTTCAGACTGTTATCCTCATCATTTCCAAATCCCCCATTTGGGATTCCCGTGTGATGTCCTGCAATGCAATACTGCATCATCAGATTCATTGGCTTTGGATACTTTTCACCCACTGCAATTGCTCCACAGGTTGAATGTTCTACACGAATATTTTCCCCTCGGATTCTTCTTTGAAATCCCTCCTGATACTTTCCGATATCATGTGCTTTTCCTGCCGCATAAGCTATAGCAATCCTCTTAAATAATGCAATCTCTTTACAGGAGTGATAAAATATAGT
>OLYB01000638.1_pt1 | contig 32356 bp, 28 predicted proteins | sample 1674481 | NCBI WGS metagenome assembly OLYB01 (sample SAMEA103958167, study PRJEB25191) | human gut metagenome
TGTGGCAATCGTGCTGGGCGTTGCGCCGCTGTACGAAAAGGAGTATCGGCAGCCCTTGTCAGCGGAGTGCCGGGAGGCCTGCCGGCGTCTGGATCGATACACGTCTGAAATGACGCTGGTGGAACAGGAACATCTGGAGACGCCGCAGGACCTGCAGCGCTATATCGCGCGGGTCAACGCAGAGATCGACGAGGTGACCGCTACCCGCAGCAAGATCCGCAACAAGCAGCGGAACTGCACCGATCCGGAGCGTATGGCGGAGCTCAAAAAGCAGTGTGCCGCCTGCACCACGGTACTGGCTGACCTGCGTAAGAAAAAGAAAACAGCCTGCGCCATCATCGAGGACCATCCGAAGCTCCGGGAGCTTCTGGAGAGCGAATTCGAGGCACGGCTGGAGAACGACCCCTATCTCTCGGAGCGGGAGAAAAGCGCCCTGCGGCAGCAAACCGCTTCGACGAGAGAAGAAAAACAATATGAACGCTGATTACAGCAGAAAGAGAGATGATGAAATTGAAAAGCCAAACCATTGATTTGGGTCTGAGCGGCTATGACGAGCTGTTCATGACCGAGCAGGAACGGGCGGACACCCGTAAGCCAAAGGTGGAAGAAATACCGCTGACCGAGCTGACGCCCTTCAAGAACCACCCCTTCAAGGTGAAAAACGACGCGGAGATGGCGGAGCTGATGAAAAGCATTGCCGACGCCGGCGTGTTGTCTCCCGCCATGGCGCGGCCCAAGAAGGGCGGCGGATACGAGCTGATTTCAGGCCACCGGCGTCTGGCGGCCTGCAAAGCGCTGGGGATGGACACCATGCCGGTGATTATCCGCAAGCTGACCGACGAGGAGGCCGTCATTACCATGGTGGACAGCAACCTACAGCGGGAGCACATTCTGCCGTCGGAAAAGGCCTTTGCGTACAAGATGAAAATGGAGGCGCTGCGCCACCAAGGGCGAACTTCGGATCAACTTGGTCCGAAGTTGACAGTCGAAGAAATTGCAAAGGGAGACAGTGCCTCTCAAGTCAAACGCTATATCCGCCTTACCAACCTGATCCCCGAAATCCTCCAGATGGTGGATGACGGAAGGATTGCCCTGACTCCGGCGGTGGAGCTGTCGTATCTGCAGCCGTCCGAGCAGGAAACGCTCTTCTCCATTATGGACTGCGACGAGGTGACGCCGTCGCTGTCTCAGGCTCAGCGGTTGCGACGCATGAGCGAGGAGCAGAGGTTTACTGATAGTGCAGTGATGCAGCTCATGTCCGAAGTCAAGGGCAATCAGGTGGAATATGTCAAGGTGCCGGTGGACAAGCTCCGCAGTTTCTTCCGTCCGGACACCTCTATGAAACAGATGACCGAGACGCTTGTCAAGGCTATGGACTTTTACAACAAACATTTGGAGCGTCAGCACCGAGACCGCGACGCCCGCTGAAAGGAGATTTTACAATGAAAGAAATCATAAAAGAAATCATTGAATTCGATTTGGACGAAGGAAGAATGGACTATCTGGATGATATGATTGACGTGTTTTCCAAAGACGGCTGTGAAATGGTGGATATCATCTTCGACAGATTCCTAAAGAAATACTACGCTGATATTGATGTCAGCAACGAACGAATGACCATCAATCTCACTGACGAAGAAGGACATGTATTGTCCTTTAATCTGAGCCAAAGCGAGGTCCATTATGTGCTTCACATGGTCGAAAGAAGGCTCAACAGCTTTATGCGCGACGACGGAGGAGGTGGTTTCGGTGACGAAGACTGAGCTGCAGACCATGTATGAGGTGATGTTCACGGATTACCCCGACATTGTGAACGTTGCCCAGGTCCAGTCCATGCTGAAAATCAGCCGCCATCTGGCCTACGAGCTGATTGGCGACGGGTATATCCCCGGCATGAAAATCGGAAACGCCTACCGCATTCCGAAAATCAACGTGATCCGCTACGCTCTCTCGGCGGGCAATCCCCAGCCGGCAGCGTGACACGGATTTGAACTGAAACGACACATTGGACGGGCATCTGAGTAGGCCGTATAATGGTTACGGTCCGAAAGGGTGCCCGTTCATATGCTGTCAGCAAAAGGAGGTATGGATGAATGATAGCGGGACACCTGCAAATCAAAAACGACTACTATTATATGGTCCTGAGCTATTTGGACGCCAACGGCAAACGGAAGCAGCCGTGGTTTCCAACGGGACTGCCAATTAAGAACAACAAAAAGCGCGCGGAGAAAATGCTGCTGGAGCTGCGTCAGACCTACGTTCCCCCTGCCGAGCACAAGTCAAACGGAGAGCTGTCTGCCGATATGCTCTTTGCCGACTATATGGAGCTGTGGCTGGAGGTCGTTCGCAATTCAATCGAGATAACAACCTTCTCCTCCTATACCCAGATGGTAAAGGGAAAGATCGTGCCGTACTTTCGCAAAACCGGCGTCAAGCTGGGCGAGCTTCAGGCCAGGCATATTCAGAGCTTCTATCTGTACGAGCTGAAAACCGTGTCTGCCAGCACGGTCATCCATGAGCACGCCAATATTCACAAGGCTCTGAAATATGCCGTCAAGATGGACCTCATTCCGTACAACCCCGCCGACAAGGTGGAGCGTCCGAAGAAGCAGAAGTATATCGCGGATTACTACCGTTTGGAGGAGCTGGAGCAGCTCTTTGAGGCGACAAAGGATCACCCCTATTCTCTGCTGATCCAGATCACCGCGTTCTACGGGCTCCGGCGCAGCGAGGCTCTGGGCCTGAGATGGGACGCCATCGACTTTGAGCGCAATACCATCACCATCAGACACATCGTAACAAATGCCAAGATAGACGGCAAGTATGAGATCGTCCGCGAGGATCGCGCCAAGACGAAATCCAGTCTGCGCTCTCTTCCTCTGGTCGACAATATCCGGGAGAAGCTGCTGGCCTTGAAGGAGCAGCAGAAGGAAAACAAGAGGATCTGCGGCAACTACTACAACCGGGAATACGACGGCTATGTGTTCGTGGATGTAATGGGGAACATTTTTAATCCCCGGAATCTCAGCAGCAATTTCAGCAAGCTGCTGGAATTGAAAGGTCTGCGGCATATCCGCTTCCACGATCTCCGGCACAGCTGCGCCTCGCTGCTGCTTGCCAACGACGTGCCCATGAAGCAGATCCAGGAATGGCTGGGCCACAGCGACATCGGCACGACGGCGAATATTTACAGCCATTTGGATTACAAGTCCAAGATCACCTCGGCAAATGTAATGGACAATATTCTGACTCTGCTGGACACAAGGCAGACCGGCTGGCACACCTGAGCTCTTGCCGAAAATCATGTACGCCGATGTGACCTTGAGAGAAAAGAAAAGCCCAGTCATATGGGCAAAAGCCTTGATATGACTGGGTTTTTGGCGGAGAGTTAGGGATTCGAACCCTAGGTTCCTTTTGGGAACACGACATTTCGAGTGTCGCACCTTCGACCTCTCGGACAACTCTCCGTATATCTCAAGTGTAATCCTTGCTCCGGAAGAATGCAAGAAAAACACGCAAGAACGATATGAAATTGTGAAATCCGAACCCGCGCAAAGCCCTGTGCGGCGGACATTTTCAGCGGACGAAACGGCCGGAGCTTCCAAAAATTTCGAGTGCTGCACCTTCGACCACTCGGACAACTCTCCGTGTCTATTTTCGTCCGGTTTTCTTTCCAGAAATTTGATCAAAAATTCGTTGGAGAGAAAACAGGAGAGACGGCAAAAAATATTCGATTTTGAGATTTTCTGTGTTGAGGAATATCAAGGAGAATCAGGGGGACGAAATTCCCAGATCCCGCCGAAATTTCGAGTGTCGCACCTTCGACCTCTCGGACAACTCTCCGTATATCTCAAGTGTAATCCTTGCTCCGGAAGAATGCAAGAAAAACACGCAAGAACGATATGAAATTGTGAAATCCGAACCCGCGCAAAGCCCTGTGCGGCGGACATTTTCAGCGGGCGAAACGGCCGGAGCTTCCAAAAATATCACGTTGATCACATTACAGTTGATTCAGCATCAATTAATATCATTATATCATACTCTGACTCCGTTTGCAACTCTTTTTCCCGATAGGCTTGCAGTCCTACAAGTCAGGCCGCAAAAAAATGGAAACACCCCTCGCTTTTTCTGCCGGAATGTGCTATGATGGCCTCGATTGCACAGAGAAAGCGAGGACGATCACATGCTGGATATTTTCGATATTCTGGGCCCGGTGATGGTGGGCCCGTCCAGTTCCCACACGGCGGGAGCGGTCCGCATCGGCAGCATGGCCCGGACGCTGCTGGGCGACGAGCCGGTGGAGGCCAGGATCCATCTGCACGGCTCCTTTGCTGAGACCGGCCCCGGCCACGGCACGGACCGCGCCCTGGTGGCGGGGCTGCTGGGCATGAAGCCCGACGACCTGCGCATTCCCTTTGCCTTTCAGGAGGCGAAAAAGCGGGGACTGATCTACACCATCGACACTGTGGAGCTGCGGGACGCCCACCCCAACACCGCTGTTATCGAGACCTGGGACGCCGGCGGCAAAAAGCTGGAGCTTCAGGCATGCAGCGTAGGCGGCGGCCGCATCCTGGTGAACAAGGTGGACGGCATCGACGTCAGCTTCGACGGCATGTTCAACACCCTGGTCATCCGCAATCAGGATGAAAACGGCGCGGTGGCGGCGGTGACATCGGTACTGAACCAGCTGCGCATCAACGTGGCCAACATGAGCCTGTGCCGCCACAAGCGGGGCGGTGATGCCCTGATGGTCATCGAAACCGACCAGCATATCAAGCCCCATCAGGTGGCGTTTCTGTCGGAGCTGACGGGCATCCTGTCCGTGACCTATTACGATAAGGAGGACGATGACGATGTCTCTGGATTCGATGAAGGAAATCTTTGACCGCATGGAGGCCGAGCACAAGCCCTTCTGGGAGATTGTGCTGGAGACGGACATGGACGAGCGCCAGGTGACCCGCCAGCAGTCCATGGCGAAAATGCTGACCACCTGGCAATATATGGTGGACGCGGCGGACACCTATACCGGCCGCCGCCGCAGCGTCAGCGGTCTGGCAGGAGGCGACGGCCTGAAAATGCGGCAGTATTCCATCCGGGGACGGGCCATGTCCGGCGGCTACGTCAGCGAGGTCATTGCCGAGGCCTTGTCCATGGCGGAATCCAACGCCTGCATGCGCCGCATCGTAGCGGCTCCCACGGCAGGAGCCTGCGGCGTGCTGCCGGCGGTGCTGCTGCCCCTTTGCAAATACGAGGAGCTGAGCCAGCACCGGATATTGGAGGCCCTGTATGTGGCCAGCGGAATCGGCGCGGTCATTGCCTATAAGGCCTGCATCGCCGGCGCCTCCGGCGGCTGCCAGGCGGAGATCGGCACTGCCTCCGCTATGGCGGCGGGGGCCCTGGTCGCCCTGCGGGACGGCACCGGCCAACAGATCGGCCACGCCGTGGCCATGGCCCTGAAAAATCTTATGGGCTTGGTGTGTGATCCGGTGGCCGGCTTGGTGGAGGTTCCCTGTGTCAAGCGCAATGTCATCGGCGCGGTAAATGCCATCAGCGCGGCGGATATGGCCCTGGCCGGGATCGAGAGCCGCATTCCTGTGGATGAGGTCATCGACGCCATGGGCGAGGTGGGCCGCCGCATGCCTGTGGAGTTCCGGGAAACCGCCCTGGGCGGCCTGGCCGCTACGCCCACCGGCCGCCGGGTAAAGCAGCAGATGCAGCCCGGGGCCCCGGAGTTCTGATTCTCCAATACAATTTGTGATAATCCTGCGCAAAAAATACAGCTTGTATATCTGTATATGCATAGGCATGGGTTACCATTTTCATTCATACGCAAGAAAAGCACCGTCGAAGGCTTGCCTTCGGCGGTGCTTTCTATGGACGCTGCACAGGAGAGGGTCAGTCCCCGCACAGGATATCCCACTATTTTTGGGGGGTCTCATGTCCCCTCCGTTTAGTAGACACCGCAGCGGGGATTTTGCAACCATATTTTTTCAAAATTTTTAAATTTTTTGGGCCTTGATAGAATACAGAGCTGTTTTCCCGGGGAGCGCATAAAGGAAAGCTCTGTTCATGGCGTCCATGTCCCGGCCATTCACGAAAAGCGTGCTGGGGTCCAGCATCCTGTTGTTCAGTGCTTTGTTTTTGAAAATGCTTTTCAGCTTGTCAAAAAAGGGCGGCGCCCTTTTTTGACAAGCTGTGGACCGGCGGCTATAGCCGCCGGTCCTTTCCGGTTTCTTTTGGGATTTTAGCAGGCGTTATACAAAGAAGAACTCCTTGATCTGGCCATACAGCACCAGCACCATGCACACAGGCGTGACGTACTTGATGCAGATCTTAAAGAAGGTGTAGCCGAACATCTTGTGTCCCTCGTCGTGCTCGATCTCGTCCCGGACAACTCCCGGGCCGATCTCCCAGCCATACATGATGCTCATCAGCAGCGCGCCCAGAGGCATCAGGATGCCCTCGGCAATGCAGTCGAAGAAGTCCAGCCAGTCGGCGCTCCAGGTGGGGAGCTTTTCCATGGTGCCGCGCATACCCAGGATATCGGCGGGGGAGATGCCGGCGGTGCCCAGGGAGTCCAGGCATACGACGACGCACAGGATACCGGCGGCAATACCGGCCAGCACGGAGTAAGCCTTCCGCTTGTCGCCCTTGCCCTGGTCCCGGGCCTTATCTACGAAGTGGGCCACAACGGCCTCCAGCAGGGAGATGGAGGAGGAGACGGCGGCGAACACCACCAGCAGGTAGAACATGATGCCGAAGATGGGGCCCACGGAGCCCATGCGGTCGAACACGTTCTGCATGGTAACGAACAGCAGGGAGGGGCCGCCCAGCGTGCCGGTGGGGTCCAGGGCGAAGCGGCCGGGGATGACGCACAGGCCGGCCATCAGGGCCACTACGGTATCCATGACTACGATGACCACAGCGTTTTTCTGGAGGTTCTTTTTCTTGTCCATGTAAGAGCCGTAGGTGATCATGGCCGCCATACCCAGGGACAGGGAGAAGAACATCTGGCCGCCCGCTGTGGATAGCACGGAGAAGAACGAGGGTGCTTCCTTGATAATACCGTTGTCCAAGGCCCAACCGGGAATGAACATGTACTTCAGGCCTTCCACTGCGCCGTCCAGGGTGCAGGCGCGGATGATGCTGATGATCAGCAGGATGAACAGGGCGGGCATGCCCACGGAGCAGACCTTTTCAATGCCGCCGCCGACGCCGCCCATCACGATGATCATGGTAATGGCCACGAAGATCAGGCCGTAGATCACGCATTCGCCCTGGTTGGCCATCAGGGCGTCGAACACGCCTGCGCCGTCCAGGGTGCCGGTGCCGAAGCCGGCATGAAACAGATTGCCCACGTTCAGGGTGACGTACTTCAGGCAGTAGCCGCCCAGAGCGCAGTAGAAGCCCAGGATCAGGAACGCGGACAGCACGCCCATCCAGCCCAGCCACTTGAACTTCTTGGACAGGATCCTGTACGCGCCGATGGCTCCGTGACCGGTTTTGCGGCCCAGTGCCAGCTCGCCGATCATGACGATAACGCCGCAGAACACGGCCAGCACCAGATACAGGATCAGGAACGTGAAGCCGCCGTTGGCGCCCATCTTGTTGGGAAAGCCCCAGATGTTGCCCAGGCCGACTGCCGAGCCGATGGCAGCCATTAGAAATCCGAAATTGGACCCAAAGCCTTTTCTTTCTTCCATTTTTTCTCTCCTTTTTGTTGTTCACCCGCCGAAGCGAGGAGTGATGCACACCTTACCGGCAGCGTGCGTCTATTGGGCATATTCAAAGTATACAGTTATTCGGTCAATTGCACAATTGACAATTTTGATAAAGTTTTAGCATGAATTTCTGCAAATTTAACATTATGTGAACTTATTCACATTCTTTTTTTATGCATAATTTGCAATATGTCCGGCCATCGTGCCAAAGCCTACCTACTCATCCGCTCTATTTTTCTTTCATTGGCCCCCTTACTTTGTGAATAAAAAAACGCTGGTCATTTTCGGCCGCGTAAAACGGGGGAACCCATGGCCTGTTCCCGGTTTTGCCTGATTATTTTTGTATTCTGCTAAATTTTTTTGTATTTATTATCATTTTTTTGCCATTAGCGATTTACAACGCTGTAGAATTATGCTAAAATGCTGGTTATGGAACAAAACACCGGCGGGCCACCTGCGCCCCGGCCCGGCGGAAAGAAGAAAGGGTGACTGCCTTGGCAAATGTATGCGCAGTTAAAATGGAGAATATCACCAAGCGCTTCGGCAAGGTAACGGCCAACAAGGACGTTACGCTGGAGCTCTATAAGGGTGAGATCCTGTCCCTGCTGGGTGAAAACGGCAGCGGCAAGACCACCCTGATGAATATGCTCTCCGGCATCTACTTCCCCGACGAGGGGCAGATCTACATCGATGGCCAGCCTGTGACCATCGCCTCCCCCAAGGACGCCTTTGCCCTGGGCATCGGCATGATCCATCAGCATTTCAAGCTGGTGGATGTCTTTACCGCCACGGAAAACATCATCCTGGGCATGCCCGGCAAGCTGAACCTGGCCGAGGCCCGGAAGAAGGTCCGGGAAATCTGCGACCGGTACGGCTTCGACATTGACCCGGATCAGAAGATCTATGACATGTCCGTGTCCCAGAAGCAGACGGTGGAGATCGTGAAGGTCCTGTACCGCGGGGCCAACATCCTGATCCTGGACGAGCCCACCGCCGTGCTGACCCCCCAGGAGACCGACAAGCTGTTTGCCGTGATGCGCAACATGAAGAACGACGGCAAGTCCCTGATCATCATCACCCACAAGCTCCACGAGGTGCTGGACGTGTCCGACCGGGTGGCCGTGCTGCGCAAGGGTGAGTATATCGGCTGCGTGCAGACCAAGGACGCCGACCAGCAGTCCCTGACAGACATGATGGTGGGCCACTCCGTAACCCTGAACATTGACCGGCCCACCCCCGTCAACGTGAAGCCCCGCCTGGACATCAAGGGCCTGACGGTCTTTGACGAGATGGGCGTCAAGCGTCTGGACGACGTTACCTTCACCGTCAACGCCGGCGAGGTGCTGGGCATTGCCGGTATTGCCGGCTCCGGTCAGCGGGAGCTGCTGGAATCCATCGCCGGCCTGTACCCGGTGGCCTCCGGCTCCGTTACCTATTATAATCCCGACAACGACCAGCCCAAGGAGCTGGTGGGCCTGAGCCCCATGGCCATCCGCAAGAGCGGCATCGCCATGTCCTTCGTGCCGGAGGACCGTCTGGGCATGGGCCTGGTGGGCTCCATGGGCATGACCGGCAACATGATGCTGCGCTCCTGGCGAAAGGGCAGCAGCATCTTCCTGGACCGCAAGGACCCCGAGGCCCTGGCCAACCGCATCTGGCAGGAGCTGGAGGTGGTGACCCCCAGCACCAGCTTCCCCGTGCGCCGCATGTCCGGCGGCAACGTGCAGAAGGTCCTGGTGGGCCGCGAGATCGCCCAGCAGCCTGCCGTGCTGATGACGGCCTACGCCGTCCGCGGCCTGGACATCAACACCTCCTATACCATCTATAACCTGCTGACCGAGCAGAAGATGCGGGGCGTGGCCGTGGTGTATGTGGGCGAGGACCTGGACGTGCTGCTGGAGCTGTGCGACCGGATCGTCGTTCTGTGCGGCGGCCAGGTCTCCGGCGTGGTGGACGCCCGCACCACCGACAAGCGCCAGATAGGCGCACTGATGACGCTGGTGAACAAAGGAGGCAAAGCGGATGAATAAGATACATATCGCCAAGCGCGACACCCTGCCGCTGTATATCAACATTGCGATCCGCGGCGGAGCCATCATCCTGGCGCTGCTGGTGTGCGCCCTGGTCACCACCGTTCTCACCGGCGAGAACCCCCTGAGCATTTACGGCACCATTCTCAAGGGCGCCTTCGGCACCGCCCGCAAGAGCTGGACCACCTGGGAAAATGTGGCCATTCTGCTGGGTATCTCCCTGGCGGTGACCCCCGCGTTCAAAATGCGCTTCTGGAACATCGGCGCAGAGGGCCAGGTGCTCATCGGCTGTCTGGCCTCCGCCACCTGCATGATTACCCTGGGCGACAAGATCCCCAACGGGCTGCTGCTGGTAATTATGTTCGTGGCCTCCCTGGGCATGGGCGCCCTGTGGGGCTTCCTGCCCGGCTTCTTCAAGGCCAGGTGGAACACCAACGAGACCCTATTCACCCTGATGATGAACTATATCGCCACCCAGCTGGTGGCCTACTTCATCATCATCTGGGAGGTCCCCAAGGGCGCCGGTAAGATCGGCATCATCAACCAGGACTCCCAGGCCGGCTGGCTGCCCACCATCGGCAACCAGAAGTATCTGCTGGCCATTCTGGTGGTAGCCGTGATGACGGGTCTGATGTACATTTATCTGAACTACAGCAAGCAGGGCTATGAGATCGCCGTGGTGGGCGAAAGCCGCCGCACCGCCAGCTATGCCGGCATCAAGGTGGACCGGGTCATTATCCGGACCATGGCCCTGTCCGGCGCACTGTGCGGCCTCATCGGTCTGCTGCTGACCTCCAGCACCGACCACACCATGACCACCACCATCGTGGACGGCCGCGGCTTCACCGCCGTTATGGTGTCCTGGATGGCGAAATTCAACCCCATTATCATGATCTTCGTGTCCCTGCTGCTGGTGGTGCTCAACCGCGGCGCAGGCGAGATTTCCACGGCCTTCGGTCTGAACCGCTCCTTCGCCGATATCCTGACGGGCATCATCCTGTTCTTCATCATCGGCTGTGAGTTCTTCATCAACTATAAGGTCCAGTTCCGTACTTCCGGAAAGAAGGAGGCGTGAGAAAATGTTTGATTTTGATATTGTATCCTTCATCCCCCGCGCGGTCATGCAGGGTATCCCCCTGCTGTACGGCAGCACCGGCGAGATCCTCACCGAGAAGTCCGGCAACCTGAACCTGGGTATCCCCGGCATCATGTATGTGGGCGGCATCTGCGGCGTCATCGGCGCGTTCTTCTATGAGCAGGCCGTGCCCGCCGACCAGATGAGCGGCTTTTTGGCCATTATGATCCCCATGCTGTGCTCCCTGCTGGGCTCTCTGCTGATGGGCCTGCTGTACTGCTTCCTGACGGTGACCCTCCGGGCCAACCAGAACGTTACCGGCCTGACCATGACCACCTTCGGCGTGGGCATCGGCAACTTCTTCGGCGGCTCCCTGATCAAGCTCACCGGCAGCGAGGTGCCCTCCATTGCCCTGTCCGCCACCAGCGGCTATTTTGCCAAGTCCCTGCCCTTCGCCAAGAGCCTGGGCTGGTTCGGCCAGATCTTCCTGTCCTATGGCTTCCTGGCGTATCTGGCCATTATCCTGGCTCTGCTGACGTCCTATTTCCTGAAGCACACCCGGCCCGGTCTGCACCTGCGGTCCGTGGGGGAAAGCGCCTCTACCGCCGACGCCGCCGGCATCAACGTCACCCGGTATAAGTACCTGGCCACCTGCATCGGCAGCATGATCGCGGGCCTGGGCGGCCTGTACTACGTGATGGACTACGCCAGCGGCGTGTGGTCCAACAACGCCTTCGGCGACCGCGGCTGGCTGGCCATCGCCCTGGTCATCTTCACCATCTGGCGTCCCAATGTCAGCGTCCTGGCCTCCATTCTGTTCGGCGGCCTGTACATTCTGTATCTGTACATCCCCACCGGCACCCAGATGGCCGTGAAGGAGCTGTACAAGATGCTGCCCTATGTGGTCACCGTGGTGGTGCTGGTGATCTCCAGCCTGCGGAACAACAAGGAAAAGCAGCCGCCTGCAAGCCTGGGCCTGAGCTACTTCCGCGAGGAGCGGTAAGCTGCCGCTCCCTGAGTCGGCTCCCCTGCTGCTTTTCCCCCGCGGCGCAGCCGCGTCCCAAGCGTTTTGCCCAGCAAAACCTTGCCGAAGGGCGGATTCACTCCGCCCGTGTCCGCAGCGCTTTGATGGAGCCGCTCCCCAGCGGAGAATGTCCCATTAAAGGATTTTTGACAAGCCAAGGCCGGCAGGTCATTGACCTGCCGGCCTTGGCTTGTTTCGTTTCCCGGCTCTCTGGCGCACATGTGCCGGAGAGCCTTTTATAACAGCCTGTGCAGAAGCACTTCCGGTCTGTTTATTCGCCCATGAGCTTCCGCCGCTTCAGCAGGAGCATCACAGCGCCTGCGGCAGCCGCCATCATCGCGCCGCTCAGCAGAAAGATGGGGAACCCGTCGCCGGTCTGGACACTGTTTTCGATCCAGCGGGCCGTCAGGGTCGTGTCACCCTTGACGCTGTACACGCTGGAGGCGTCGTAGCGGTTGCCGTCCTTGTCGTACCAGCCGCCGAAGGTATAGCCCTCCCGGGTGGGTACGGGCAGGGCGCCCACAGCCTGACCGTATACCACCGCCAGAGCAGAGGGCTCCACCTTGCCGCCATTGGCGTCCAGGGTAATGGTGAAGGTGCTGTCCTCCTGACCCCAGCGGGCGGTGAGGGTCACACCATCGGCTGTGCTGTAGACGGTGGAAGCATCATAGCGGCTGCCCGCCTCGTCGAACCAGCCCAGGAACACATAGCCCTCCCGGGTAGGTACGGGCAGGGCGCCCACGGCTTGGCCGAAGGTCACCTGGACCAGGGCCACGTCGGTGACGCCGCCGTTGGCGTCCAGGGTGATCTCGTAGATATTGGCGGTCCAACGGGCAGTGAGGGTGGCGTCTCCGGCGATGGCATATACGGTGTCCTCGGTGTACTGCGCACCGTTTTCGTCATACCAGCCGTCGAAGGTATAGCCCTCACGGACAGGCACAGGCAGCTGGCCCACAGCCATGCCGTACTGGACGCTGACGGAGTCGGGCTTCACCGTGCCGCCGTTGGCGTCCAGAGTCACGGTATAGCCCTGACCAGGCAATACCTCCACCACGCAGTAGGCGGTGACGCTGGTGTTGATATCGGTGGACACCTTGATGTAAGCGTAACCGGGCTTGTGGGCGGTGACAACGCCGTTTTCATCCACGGTGGCTACCTCGGGGTTGAAGGAGGTCCAGGTCAGCGCGGCGTCCTCCGCCCGGGTGGGGGTAGGAGTCAGCGTCGCGTTCAGCGCCAGAGTCTCCAGGGGATGCAGGGTGGCCCGGGTATCATCCAGGCGCAGGGTATTGGCCTGCACCGGCAGGCAGACCACGGCGAAGTTCACATGATACTGCCCGTCCTTGGTGGTGGCGGTCAGATAGCTGACGCCGGGCTCCGAGGGGGTGTAATAGGCAACGTTCTTGCGGGTGCCGTTAACGTTGACGTCCTCGGCGGTCTCCAGCTTGCCGCCGCCCTCCGTCACCGTCCAGTTGAAGGGACCGTAGGTGCTGTCGGGACGGTCATAGGTGACACCGGAGAGGGCACCCGCCGGATTACCGGCCTTCTCCGTGCCGTCTGCCCGGATCACCACCGTGGTGGAGGAGCCATAGGGGGCGGACACGACGATATCGCCGGTGGTCCGGTCATAGGTATAGCCATTGTACATGTCGTTTTCCGTCAGCTCATACTCATAGCCGTAATCATAGCGGTAAACCACATGGATGGACTCCGGCAGGGCATAGCCCTCGGTGTTCACCAGTCTGCCGCGCCAGGGCTCGCTGCCGGAGAGGACAAAGTCCGGGCCGTCCAGCACCAGGCCGGTGGCGGCGATGGTGGGATTGTCGCTGCCGCCGGAAACATACCCCTGGGCCGTGTACAGCTTCACATCGGAGAAGGAGTGGGTCTGGCGGTACCGGGCGATGAGGCTGGCAGTCTCACCGGCGGTGACGTAATAGGTCTGCTCGTTGTAGTAGGCGTCGGACTGCAGGTCCTCCTGGTCGGAGGTCTGATAGACGTCCTCCCAGTCAAAGGTCATGGTCCGGGTAACACCGTTGATGGTGACGTCCAGATGGCCGGTTCCGGAGGGGATCTTGTCCGCGGAGGCCTGATAGTTCAGGTCGATAAGGCCCTCCAGCGCGTCGCTGCTGTTCTGGGAGACGCTGACCAGGCCCGCCCAGTCCTCGTCGTCCTCATATACCAGCCACTGATTCTGATAGATCTCCACATCGGCGGGCTGCAGGTCCACCACCCGGACGGTGATGGCGCCGTTGGGCTTCAGGCCGGAGAAGTGGTCCATGGACAGCTTGAAGTCCTTCACCTCCGTGGAGGAGGCCTCCACCGCTATGACGCACAGGGCGGAGTAGGTGCCGTTGGACACGGTGATGATGGCCTGGCCGGGAGCCACAGCCACCACATGACCGAACTCATCCACCGTGGCCACCTCGGGGTTGCTGGAGGTGCGGGTGATGGGCGCCGTGGAGCCGGTGTTGTTGTTCACGCTGAGGTCAAAGCTCTGGCCGGGGTGCAGGCGGGCGGAGGTCTGGGACAGGGTCAGGCCCTGGGAGGCGTCCACCTTGATGGCATAGGTGCGGTCATTGGCCGCATAGTCGCCGCAGGAGAGATACACGTTGCCGGTCCAGTTGTAGCTGCCGCGATACTCCGTCACATCTGCGGTGAAGGTGAAGGTGTGGGTACCGGCGTCATAAATGCTCTGGGAATACAGGGGATTCAGCAGATCGATGTTGTACTCGGTGATTTCCCGGCCGGTGGAGTCGGTATAGGTTCGGCTCACCTGGGCGTGGACCGCCACGGAGGCCAGGGAGCCGTCCTCGTCATAGACGGTGCCCTGCATATAGGTGCGGCCATCCTTCTGATAGAAGGTCACGGCGTTGTTCTCCAGCTTGGGGGCCTGGGTGTCCACCAGCACGTCGAAGGAGAGCACGTCGCCGGTCTTGTCCATTTTGTGGCCGTTGAAGGTGGGCTCCTTGCCGTCCACGAAGGACTCGAAGTCCGTCACCGGGCGGCCCAGCTCCTCATTGTCCACGGTGTCGCCGTAGTCACCCTCGCCATAGGCGGTGATGGTGTAAACGCACTGGGTGCCGTTGGGCAGGACGTCGCCGTTCAGGTCCGTTCCGTCCCAGGCGTCCGTGAAGTAGTAAAGGGACATGGGCAGGACCACGCCGTAGCCGGCCTGATAGACGCTGCGGGGCACATAGGTGTTGAAGGTGCGGAAATAGAGCTCGTTGGTGTTCTTGTTCCGGACCTCGGTGACAAAGAGCTTGGCATCCCGCAGCTGATAGAGCTCAAAGTCGTCAATGGCGTCGAAATAGCCGCTGCCGTCCGGGGAGATGGCAAAGTTCTCCTGGTGGAAAACTGTCTGCTTGCTCCCGGCGGCAATGTCGGTATCAAAGATGTTCTGGCCCAGGTTCAGGAAGTTCACCACTTCCCCGGCGCTGCGGATAGTACTGCCCACCACGTTGACGCCCAGGGTACAGTCATTGTTCATCACGTTTTCGCCGTCCTGGGGCTCGTCGAACCAGTTGGAGCGGTCCAGGATGGGGGCAGAGGTCCAGTCGCCCAGGAAGGCCAGCAGGGGCATGCCGATCTGAGGCGCGGAGCCGTCGGCGGCGGTGAGAATCACAAAGCCCTCCACATAGCTGCCGTTGGGGAACAGGTCGCGGATGGCGGCGATGTCGGAAGCGGTGAGGGAAACGGTCCGGCTGACCTGTGCGCCGCCGGCGGGCACGCTGACGCTGCCCAGATCCACCTCACGGATCAGCACATCGCTGGCAAGGACCATGGTCTTGCCGTCCTGCTCTGCGGTATCCGGCCGCAGAAGCACGGCCTTCATGCTGTAGCTCAGGGTGTCGCTGCCCAGGTTCTCCACCCGGAAGTCCAGATCATAGCTGCCGCTCCAGCCGGGATCGTCGCCCAGCTCCAGCTTGCCCACCAGCTTGCCGTCCACATCGATGTAGGCAGGGGTGGAAATGGCCGCGGCTGCGTTCACAAGACCTGCGCCTTGGCGGCGGGGAGAGACGTATACGCCGTTCTCCTGCTGGGGCACGGCGGTGCTCACCAGCAGATGGTTGGTCAGGTCGGCGCTGGCGGCGGCATCCTGCCGGGGATGCCGGGACTTGACATACTGCTCCACCAGCGCGGCCAGGCCCGCCATATGGGGCGTCGCCATGGAGGTGCCGCTCATCAGGCTGTAGGACCCGGTATAGTCATCGTACTTCCCGGCGCCCTCCACATAGCTGCTGTCCATCACGGTGGACCAGATGTTGCCGCCGGGGGCGGTGATCTCGGGCTTCAGCTCCAGTCCGGAGCCGCTGCCCCAGGAGGTGAAGGAGGACATCTGGCCGCCCTCCTCCCAGCCGGACAGCTGGTCCTGCTGGTGAACGGTGATGCGGACCTCCTGCCCGGCGTTCAGCGCATCGATCATGGCCGCGCCGTCCACGCCGGAAATAAAGGCGGAGGTCAGCGAGGTGTTGTCCGTGTTCATGTTGATAAGCGTGGTGGCGGCGGGGTCGCTGTCATAAACCAGCACAGCCAGCACGCCGTAGCTCTCGCCCATGTAGTTGGTGCCGGAGAAGCTGCTGGCATTGTTGATCTTGTCGGCGAAGGAGAGGGTGCTGCCGTCTGCGCTGCCGCGCTTGACCAGGGCAATACCCGTCTTGCCGCCGTTGTAGCCGTTGCTGAATCCGGCGTTGTAGTAGTCCATGTAGGTGCCGTAGCCCGCATCATACACAACGAAGCTCTGGCTCTCGGGGAACTTCCCCTTCATGGCCACTTCGTTGGGGTCGGAGAAGGGCACGGTATGGCTCTGGCCCTGGGCGTCGGTCCAGCTCAGCACACTCTGCATGTTGATGGTGCTGTTGATGGAGGCCACCGCCAGGTTGGAGGGGTAGACGGCGGGAGAGGACATCATGGAGATATCCGGGTCCTCCGCCAGGTTCAGGCCGCCCCGCTCATTGCCCTGGGCGGGGGAGTTTTCGCTGTTGCCGGCGGCGGTCATCAGGATGACGCCGGCCTGCTCCAGCCGGGCATAAACGCCGTGGATGGCGGTGTCGTCATAGGCAAAGCCGTTGTCGGAGCCCAGAGACAGGTTCACGGCGTCGGCGCCCAGGGTCATGGCGTCCTCCAGGGCGTTGAGAATGGCGCTTTCCGTGGCGCCGGAGTTGCCGCCGTCGGCAAAGACCTTCATCATCATCAGCTGGGCATCGGGGGCTACGCCGGAAAAGAGGATCTCGCCCTCCTGGCTCTGGACAAAGCCCGCCACGGTGCCGGAGACGTGGGTGCCGTGGTTGCTGCCGCTGTTGCGGACGTTGACGTCGCCGCTGATGATCTCGCCGGTATAGGGGTCGGCGTCTCCGGCGTAGTCAAAGGCGAAGGGGACCTTGCGGGTCTTGTACATGGCCTCGTTGGAGGCGGGGCTCAGCCTATTGGCATTGAGCTGGCGGCCGTTCAGGAAGGCCAGCAGGGATTCCTTGGTATAGCGCAGGTCGCTGTCGCTGAGCTGGGAGTAGAAGGAGTCGTCCCGGAAGGCCTCGTGGACCCGGCGCAGACCGGTGACGTTGTCGCCCTCCTCATCGCTCCACCAGCTGGAATACTCCATGTCCAGGCCGGAATCCACCACGGCCACCAGCATTCCCTTGCCGGTGTAGCCCTTGTTCCAGACCTCCTGCAGGTGGACCATGTCATAGCTGTAGCCTGCCACACCGGCATTGGTGGCCGGAGAGGCGGGCTGACTGTAAACATGCTGCACATGGGCGGACTTCACGCCCTTCAGACTGCGGATGGTATCCAGCATGCCATAGGGGGCGCGGACGGCCATGCCGTTAAAGAGCACCGTCCACTGCTCCATCAGCTCAGGGGCGCCGGCAGTGCGGGTACCCTCCGCCTGGAGAGCGGCGGGCTGGGCCGCCTGGATCTCGGCAAAAACCTTTTTCTGATCCCGGCGAATGGCGGCATCCTGTTTCTCCGCGCGGCCGCCGGCAAGATAGGCGGCGATCTCCGCGCCGGCAGAGCTGGTGGAAGCCGTTTTCTTCGCGGTAAAGCCCTCCAGCACGGGAGCGCGCTCCAGCTCCACGAGGATGGTCACCATATCATCGGGCTGATGCCCGGTGGGCTGGGTGGTTTCCGCCGCAGAGTCGTTCTCCGCCATGGCGTCTAGCCGGGGGGTGCCGCTGACCTCCTCCGCCTTCACCACGGTCCCGTCGGGGGCGGCGGCTTCGGCGGCCAGAGCTGTGGGCACCAGGCCCAGCAGCATGACCAGCGTCAGCAGCAGTGCGATCACTCGTTTCATGTTATACATTCCTCCCTTGTGTTGAACTCCCATGTGCTGCATTTTTATAGGACAATAAATGTTCTATGGTCATGGGATGACTGCCGTTATTATAGCACTTTACCGCGGCGGTGTCAAGCTATGCCGGGTGGAACTTCCGGGTTTTCTCCATTTGGCTCTATCTGGAGGGCGAACAGCCAGGGGCCTATCAAAGCGATGTTCTGATGCAGGAGGTCATCGGCGTGATCGTCGATGAATTCGGATATGCGGAGGATACGGCCCGCCGCTTTCATCAGGATATGATCTACTTTACCTACGGACTGGCAATCCTCGCCAATACGGATCATCTGCACCTGACGGAAACAGAGTTGCGTGAGGCGTTCCGCCGGGAGTTCCGCGCGCTGATCTCCATTTATGAATCGGTCGGATTTCAGGAATATGGTCGCAATCCAAGAGGTTTCCGTGCAAGAAGCGGCTGGCAAACGCTTGTTCTCATGAGGCTTGAACTCGATTCTTAAGCACCCCTCGGTTTCATAACCCCGTCAGTGCCTTTCGCAGAAAGGCGGATTATGCCTATGAAGCTGCCATTGGAAGACCATTTGTAAATTTTTCTCCAGACGGATTGACAATGTGCATTGTGCGTTGTATAATTCCAATTATACATAATGCGAGTTATAAAACAGAGGTATGCGTATGCCCGCCAAGGCAAAAGTTACAAAAGAGATGATCGTTGATGCGGCCTTTGCGATTGTCCGCGAAGCAGGAGTGGAAAGCATCAACGCAAGGACTGTTTCCGAAAGGCTACATTGCTCCACGCAGCCCGTCATGTATCATTTTGCGACGATGGAAGAACTGAAAAGAACAGTCTATGCGAAGGCAGACCTCTATCATTCGGAATATCTGATGAATATGAAAAAACCGCCAAAGGGTGCTGCCCTTGGAATCGGAATGAATTATATCCGCTTTGCCATCGAAGAACCCCACCTGTTTCGCTTCCTTTTCCAGTCGGATTATTTTAACGGAAAGACTTTGCTTGAACTGATCGATGCGGAGGAGCTTATCCCCGTTCTTTCAGCGATGCAGAGATCCTTAGGAATTGGCATGGAGCAGACGAAAACGGTTTTTATCACGGTGTTTCTGTTTGCCCACGGGTATGCAAGCATGATTGCCAACAATGAGCTGAAATACGATGAGGACACGATCAATTCCCATTTGGAGCGGGCATACAGAGGTGCAATCTTGGTAGCGCAGGAGGAAATGGCATGAAAGAATGTGCAGACGCTGCCGGCACATTGGCAGACAACTGCCTTGCCGTCAGGAAAGCTTAAATTGTATGGAGGTGGGATTATGAAAGGCACGAATCAACTGATCGGCTGCTGCGGACTGGACTGCGAAAAATGCGATGCCAGAATCGCAACGCTCACAAACGACAACGCCCTGCGCGAAAAAACTGCTGCCCTGTGGACAAAGCTCAACGGGGTAACGATCCTACCTGAAATGATCAGCTGCACCGGCTGCCGCATAGAGGGCGTAAAAACGCCGTTCTGCGACAGGCTCTGCCCCGTACATAACTGCGTCCGGGAAAAGGGACTGGACACCTGCGCCGACTGCGGACAGATGGCCGGATGTCCGACGCTGGGACGCATTTCCGTAAGGGGAAAATACGAAGAAAGGAAGTTTTGAAATTGAATAACAGCTTGTTTGTCATAGAACGCGCACGGGCAGAGGATGCGGCGGCCCTCTTGGACTATCTGAAAATCGTGGGCGGCGAAACTGAAAATCTCAGCTTCGGTGCAGAGGGCGTGCCCCTCGACCTTGAAACGGAGCAAGACTATCTGCGTTCGCAGTGTGAATCAACGGACAATGTGCAGTATCTCGCCAAGGTAGACGGCGAGATCATCGGCACGGCAAGCCTGAACCGCAAGCCCCGGCGCATGAGCCATCGCGGAGAGTTCGGCATCAGTCTGAAAAAAGCGTGGTGGGGCTGCGGCGCGGCGTCTGCGCTGACGGAAGCCGTTCTTTTCTTTGCCAAGGAAAACGGCTTCGAGCAGTTGAATCTTGAAGTGCGCAGCAGCAATGCCCGCGCCATCAGGCTTTATGAAAAGTACGGCTTTCGGAAGCTGTGTGTGTTTCCCCGTTTTTTCAAAATCAATGGAGAATATATTGATTTTGACCTGATGAATCTCGAACTGAACACAGCAGACGACCGTATAGAGGGAAATATGAGATGAAAGCAATTACCGTCGAAGCATTATCAAAAATCTTTTCCGGAGGAACTGTTGCGGTTGATGGAATCAGGTTCTCATTGAATCAGGGAGAGATTTTCGGGTTCTTAGGGCCAAACGGGGCGGGAAAAACCACGACAGTGAAACTGCTTTGCGGTATGCTGACCCCATCGGGCGGTAAATGTCAGGTGTTGGGAATTGACCCCACCCAAAACCCGGAGCAGCTGCATGAAAAGGTCGGCGTAGTAACAGAACATGCCCAAATGTACGATCACATGACAGCTTGGGAGAATCTGCAATTTTATGGCACTCTTTTTGGTATGAGCCGTTCGGAATGTGCAGATAGAGCAAAACTGCTCTTACAACGACTGGAACTGGCAGATGTGAAGGATCGCAAGCTGGCCACTTATTCTACCGGTATGCGCCAGCGGCTTTCTTTGGCCAGAGCATTGCTTCACCGTCCGCAGATTTTGTTTCTGGATGAGCCTACTTCCGGCCTTGACCCTGAAAGCGCTCAGAATGTGAATTCTCTGATTCAGGAGCAGGCTGCCGAAGGGATCACAGTATTTCTTTGTACGCATCAGCTTCGATATGCGCAGGAAATCTGTACGACATACGGACTTATGAATAAGGGACGCTTATTTGCCGCAGGAGATATTACAGAACTGCGATCTATGGCCTGCCAGAATACTAAGGTACGGATAAAAGCAAGCCGTATGCCAAAGGACATGATATATCAGGAAATTGGAGATCACGTCTATGATATGGAAGTGACCTCAGAGCATGACATCCCGCTCATTGTAAAAAGAATTGTAGAGGCCGGTGGCGATTTGTACCATGTATCGGAACAACAGATGTCATTGGAAGAAATCTACTTTTCTCTGATCGACCGGGAACATGCGGAAACGGAGCGTGAAAAATATGAATAGCGGACAGTTCGCCTTAATAAAGAAAGATATTCGTGGCATTACATCAAATAAACAGATTTTCGCAGTTCTTCTTATCGTGCCGCTTGTGCTAACTATTGTCCTGCCGTCGATTTTTGTGATTGTTCTGACACAGGCACCCGATGCAGCTTCGGATTTTCAAAAATTGCTGGATATGCTGCCTGTTCCAGATGGGGAGTACAGTCAGCAGCAGAGGATATTGGGACTTATATTGAATAACATTATGCCGCCCTTTTTTCTGATTGTCCCGATCATGGCATCCTCTGTCATGGCGGCAAGTTCCTTCGTGGGCGAAAAAGAAAAGCGCACCTTAGAAACATTGCTGTATTCTCCGCTGTCCCTGCGGCAGTTGTTCCAATCCAAAATATTGGCCGGGCTTTCGGTTGGAATGATGATTTCCTATAGTTCGTTTGCCGCCATGCTGTTGGTAGTGGAGATGGAAGTGTTCTTCCTGACCGGCAATCTGCTCCTTCCCGCAGCGAGTTGGCTGGCGATCATGCTTTTGATCGCACCGGCGATCTCTCTGGTTGCAATTGCTGTAACTGTGCGGAGTTCTGCCAAGGCACAGACTATCGAAGAAGCACAGCAGCGGGCAGTATTCCTGATCTTCCCGATTCTCGCTTTGCTCATCGGACAATTCACGGGCATTATCCTAATCAGCGCGGGACTTCTCTGGGGAGTGGGTATTGTTCTGGCAGCACTTGCTATATTGCTTGTAAATGGGGCTGCCGGAAACTTCACCTACGAAAAACTGCTGAAATAGCGGCTCTGTACAGAATATAATCCTTATGAGCATGAAGTCACTCTGCGGAGAGCTTATTTCCATGTGGCTGCCCGAAAAGTACAAAAAGCCGAACACCTCTACCTATGGCGTAGAGGTCGGGCTGGATTATATGGGGATGATCCCGGAGGGCTTCGACACCATTCATCTTCCGGAAGCGGAATACCTCCAGTTCCAAGGTCAACCCTTCTGCGAGGAGGACTATTGCGAGGCAATCCATACCGTGCAGGTATTCATGGACAGCTACGACCCGGCATATCTCGGTTACCGCTGGGACGATGAGAACCTGCGCATCCAGCTCGAACCCCGTGGCGGGCGCGGCTATATCGAGCTGCGGGCTGTCAGGAGGGTTCAGAAATGGGCGAAGCGATTTTTGTTGAAGGGCTGACGAAAACGGCCCCAAAAGCGGGACGTCCCGCCCTGTCCCGGGACAGAAAACCGGGCCGTTTATGCATTGGCCGTTTTCCCGGCGGTGCAATAAACCACCTGCTTGGGGATGTGCGCATGCACGGTGACCGTGCCAGCCTGGCGGTACTCCGGCTCCGCCGCAAGACCGACCGCCCCCTGCCGCGGCTGATACACGTCATACCGCTGAAGCCGGAAGGCGTACTCATCAAACCCGACACCTATTCTCACGTTGTCATCTCCTTTTTTACATGGCTGTTTGTTATTTGATATCTTCTTCTGGTTTATTATTCGAATACCCCGTTAACAAAATCATATCATCTCTATTTCCTCATGTCAACATGTATATCAATAGTTCATAATTCTTAATAAGTTTATGCAAAACGTCATATTTCCCAGTGGATTGACGGAGAGGCGGGAGATGTGCTATACTGGGGGCAAATCCAATTTACGGAGGGAAACCATCATGGAAGTTACCCAGCGTTTTCTGAAATATGTGTCCTTCGACACCACCTCCAGTGAGACGTCGGACACCGTGCCCACCACCGCCCACCAGCGGGTGCTGGGCCAGTATCTGGCCGATGAGCTGGCGGCCCTGGGCCTGGAGGGGGCCCACCTGGACGACAAGGGCTATGTGTACGCCGTGCTGCCCGCCACCCCCGGATGCGATGCGCCGGCTCTGGGCCTGATTGCCCACATGGACACCTCCCCTGCCGTCAGCGGAGCCGATATCCATCCGGAGATCGTCACCTATCAGGGCGGGGACCTGCCCCTGAAGAAAGCCGGGAGCCTGAAGGTGAAGGACTTCCCCTTCCTGGAGCGGTACATCGGCCAGGAGCTGATCGTCACCGACGGCACCACCCTGCTGGGGGCCGACGACAAGGCGGGCGTGGCGGAGATCGTCACCGCCTGCGAATACCTGCTGGCCCATCCGGAGATCCGGCACCGGGCCGTGGCCGTGTGCTTCACCCCCGACGAGGAGGTGGGCAAGGGCGCCGATCACTTTGATCCGGAAAAGTTCCCCGCCCGGGTGGCCTACACCGTGGACGGCGGCGAGCTGGGCGAGATCGAGTACGAGAACTTCAATGCCGCCGCCGTGACCCTGACGGTGGAGGGCGTGAACATCCATCCCGGCTCCGCCAAGAACAAGATGAAAAATGCCATCCTGCTGGCCAACCAGTTCATCTCCCTGCTGCCTGCGGCGGAGGCTCCCTCCCACACGGAGGGCTACGAGGGCTTCTACCATGTGACGGACCTGGCCGGAAACGAGAGCCAGGTGGTGCTGCGCGCCATCATCCGGGACCACGACCTGGAGAAATTCAACGCCCGGAAGGCCTTCGTGCAGCAGCTGGTGGACTATCTGAACGCACGGTGGGGCCAGGGCACCTTCCGGCTGGAAATGCGGGACAGCTACTACAACATGAAGGAGAAGATCCGGCCCCATATGGAGCTGATCGAAAACGCCAAGGCCGCCATGGAGGCCGTGGGCGTGGAGCCGGTGATCGTTCCCATCCGGGGCGGCACCGACGGGGCACGCCTGTCCTGGGAACAGGATATCCCCTGCCCCAACCTGTGCACCGGCGGCGCCAATTACCACGGCGTGCACGAGTTTGTCCCCGTGCCGTCTATGGAAAAGATGGTGCAGGTGCTGGTGGAGCTGGTAAAGGCGTAAGACAGAACGTAAAATCCCCCGACCGGCGGCTTGAGATGCCGCCGGTCGGGGGATTATTTTACTTTTCGATGACCACCTTGTCGTCCTTCAGACGGACGTGGGCGGTGTCGCCGGACTGGAGCTTACCGTCCAGCATCTGCTCGGCCACCACGTCCTCCACCTCGGTCTGGAGGGTACGGCGCAGGGGACGGGCGCCGTAGCGGGGATCGAAGCCATCCTTGGCCAGAGCGGCCACGGCATCGTCATCCGCCTGGAGGGTGATGCCCTGGGCGGCCATGCGGCTGCCGATGGTATCCAGCATCCGGCGGGCAATGCTGCGGATGTTCTCCTCCGTCAGCTGGTGGAACACGATGATCTCATCGATACGGTTCAGGAACTCCGGACGGAAGGTCTGGCGCAGCTCCGCCATAACGGCGTCCTTGATGCGTGCAAACCGCTCCTCCTCGGTGCGCTTGGCCGCCTCGCCGCTGCCGTCAAAGCCCAGAGGCGTGTCGGCGGCGGTGATGTTCTTGGCCCCCACATTGGAGGTCATGACGATGATGGTGTTCTTGAAGTCCACCCGGCGGCCCTGGGAGTCGGTGACAATGCCGTCCTCCAGGATCTGCAGCAGGATGTTCCACACATCGGGGTGGGCCTTTTCGATCTCGTCGAACAGCACCACGGAATAGGGCTTACGGCGCACCTTCTCCGTGAGCTGGCCGCCCTCCTCGTGGCCCACATATCCGGGAGGCGAGCCCACCAGACGGGACACCGTGTGCTTCTCCATGTACTCGGACATGTCGATGCGGATCATGGCGTTCTCGTCGCCGAACATGGCCTCGGCCAGGGTCTTGCACAGCTCGGTCTTGCCCACGCCGGTGGGGCCCAGGAACAGGAAGGAGCCAATGGGCCGCTTGGGGTCCTTCAGGCCCACACGGCTGCGGCGAATGGCCTTGGCCACGGCGGTAACCGCCTCGTCCTGACCCACCACGCGCTCATGCAGGACCTTTTCCAGCTGCAGCAGCCGCTGGCTCTCGTCCTGGGTGAGCCGGGTGACAGGGATGCCGGTCCAGCCGGCCACTACCTTGGCAATGTCGTCCTCGGTGACGCTGCCGCGATTGGTGGACATCTGCTTGCGCCACTTGTCGCGCTCGATCTCCACCTGCTCCTGATAGTCCTTCTCGATATCCCGCAGCTGGGCGGCCTTCTCGAAGTCCTGAGCGGTGACGGCCTCCTCCTTCTCCCGGTGCAGGGCAGCGATCTTCTCCTCCAGGTCCTTCAGATCGGGGGAGGCGGACTCGGCAGCCATACGCACCTGGCTGGCAGCCTCGTCCATCAGGTCGATGGCCTTGTCCGGCAGGAACCGGTCGTTGATATACCGGCGGGACAGCCGCACAGCGGCCTCCAGGGCTCCGTCGGTAATGGTCAGGTGATGGTGGGCCTCGTACTTATCCCGCAGACCCTTCAGGATCTCCAGCGTAGCCTCGGGAGAGGGCTCTCCCACGGTGACGGGCTGGAAGCGGCGCTCCAGAGCGGCGTCCTTCTCAATGTACTTGCGGTACTCATTGAGGGTGGTGGCGCCGATGACGCGGATCTCGCCCCGGGACAGGGCGGGCTTGAGGATGTTGGCGGCGTCCACCGCACCCTCGGCGGAGCCTGCGCCCACGATGGTGTGCAGCTCGTCGATGAACAGGATGACGTTGCCGGCCTTCTTCACCTCGTTGATGGTGTTCTTGATGCGCTCCTCAAATTCGCCCCGGTATTTGGTGCCGGCCACCATACCGGACAGGTCCAGGGACAGGACCCGCTTGTCCAGCAGCTCCTCGGGCACGTCGGCAGCGGCGATGCGCTGGGCCAGACCCTCGGCAATGGCGGTCTTGCCCACGCCGGGCTCACCGATCAGAACGGGGTTGTTCTTGGTGCGGCGGGACAGAATCTGGATGACCCGGGCAATCTCCTTCTCCCGGCCGATGACCGGGTCCAGCTTGCCGCTGCGGGCGGCCTCCGTCAGATCCCGGGTGAACTCCGCCAGGGCGCCGCCCTTCTTGCCGTCCTCCCGGGCGGGAGCGGCGGAGCCGCTGCCGGCGGCGGCTGCGGCGCGGGGTGCTTCGTTGATCTTTTTCACCACGGCGCTGTACAGCTTCTTGGGGTCGATGCCCACGGTGCGCAGCACCCGGATGGCCATGTTGTTGCCCTCACGCAGCAGGCCCATCAGCAGATGCTCGGTACCAATGTAGCCCGCGCCGGTGCGGGACGCCTCGGACACAGCCAGCTCCACGGCGCTCTTGGCCCGGGGGGTCAGCCCCTGGGAGGGAGCCGCGCCGGACAGCCCGGTGCCCACGCTGCGATGCAGCACATCGCAGATCATATCATCGGTGAGGCCGGCCTCCTCCAGGACGCGGTGGGCAATGCCCTCCTCCTCACGCATCAGGCCCAGCAGCAGGTGCTCGCTGCCCACATAGCCGTGGCCCATTTCCTCGGCGGCCTCCTGGGCCAGCCGCAGGGATTCCTCCGCACGGGGGGTGAATTTATTTTCCATCATAGTTTACACTTCCTTTCGGTTAGTCGGCGTAACGCTTACGCCTGGGGCAGGGACCGCAGCTGATCCCGCAGCCTGGCGGCTTCCTCAAAGTTCTCCGTTTCCACGGCGTGACGCAGCTGGGTCTCCAGGGCGTTGCGCTGACGGCGGCGGCTGAGCTGCTCCCGTTCGTCGCCCTGGACCAGACTGTCGTCCTGAGGCTCCACAGCAGTGCGGCAGGCCTCCTGGGTCACATCCACCGGCTCCGGGAACTCCGTCAGCAACCGGCTGCCGAAGCCGCCCAGCAGGGGCTCCAGCATCCGGAAGGGACGGGCGAAGAAATCATCGTCCCACAGGCTGTCCATCAGGGGCTGGCGCATATTCTGCATCAGGCCCAGCTTCTGGGCGCACTGGGGGCACAGATGGCTCTCCATGACCCGGCCGTTGATGCTGCTCCTATAGTAAAACGTTGCTTCGTTCTTTCCGCAATTCTGACATTTCATAATGATTGCCTCCTTATCGAAAACTCAAACCAGGTGAATGAGCACCTGCTTGAAAATGTTGGCCCGCAGGGTATCCCGCTGCGCCTTTGGCACGGCGCGGAGGGAATTGTCGGACAGAGCCCACAGAAGGGTCTGTCCCACGGCTTTGTCCACGGCCTGGGACTGAACCAGGTTGGACAGGATGGCCCGGGCGCTGGCCAGGTCCAGCGTATCGCCCACGGAGTTGATGACGTGCATCAGCAGCGTGTGGCGGTCCACCTGCACCCGGGTGATGCGGATGTAGCCCCCGCCGCCCCGGCGCGACTCCACAATGTAGCCGTGCTCCGGAGAAAAACGGGTGGACATCACATAATTGATCTGGCTGGGGACGCAGCCAAACCGCTGGGCCAGGTCGCTGCGCTGCAGCTCCAGGACCCCGTTGGCCTCCTCCAGCTCCGCCTGGATGAACCGGGCGATCATATCCGATGTACCCAAGCCGCTCACTTCCTTTCTGTTCAGGTCTTCGTCTCTTTCGTCTATCTTTGACTTTGCCTTTCCTTGACCTTTGTCTATAGTATAGCACGGCTCCGGCAAATGTCAAGAGGGATTTCTGACTTTCTTTGACCTTTTTTGTAAATAAATTGTGAACGAATGCATGAAAAATCGCCGCCTGCTTTTTGGCAGGCGGCGCGGGGCTTATTCGGGGTTTTCCACAAAATAATCGTGAGTTTGTTGGATATTGCGCTGGATTTCAGCCTTCAGCTCCTGGGGCGAGGCGAATTTCCGCTCCGGGCGCAGGCGGCGGCAGAACTCCACCCGGATGGTCTTGTCATACAAGTCCCCGTCGAAGTCCAGCAGGAAGGTCTCCACCGACACGGCGTCGCCGTCGCTGACGGTGGGCCGGGTGCCCACATTGGTGACACCGGGAACGCTGGAGCCGTCCGGCAGAAACACCCGGGTCACATACACGCCCCGCTCCGGCAGCAGCACATGGTCCGGCGGCGTCAGGTTCACGGTAGGGATGCCGATGGTGCGGCCGAAGCGGCAGCCGTGGGCAACCGTGCGGGTCAGACAGTGCCGGTGACCCAGAAACTCCGCGGCACGCTCCATCTGGCCGCTTTCCACCAGAGTGCGGATGTAGGTGGAGCTGACGGTGATGCCGTCCAGGGTCACCTGAGGGATGATGTCGCAGCCGATGCCCAGCTCCCGGCAGCGGGCCTGGAGCTTCTGGGGGTCACCCTGGTTCCGGTGGCCGAAGTGGTAATCATGGCCCGCCACCAGGTGGACGGCCCCGTAGGTCCCCACCAGCAGGCGATCGATAAACTCCTGCCAGGGCATGGTCATCATGGCGTTGTCAAAGGGGGCAATGATGACCTGACGGATGCCGTACAGCCGCTGCATCAAATCCCGACGGTCCTCCGACGTGTTGATGAGGCCCACCGGGCGGCCGGTGACCACCTCCTTAGGCGGGCGGTCGAAGGTAAAGGCAGCAGGTACGGCATCCAGCTCCCGGGCCCGGCGGACGGTCATTTCCAGCAGAGCCCCGTGGCCCCGGTGAACGCCGTCGAAAAAGCCCAGGGCGATAACAGTTCGATTCAAGGTATTCACGCTCCGAAAAAGTTTTTAAGGGAGGTCATTACGCCGCCCTCCAGGCGGCTGAGGCAGAGAAATTCGCCGCTCTGACCATATACCCGGTACACGCCCTCCGGCAGCTCCTGGCGGACGGTGAAGGGGTTCCCGTTGCGGCACAGGGCGTCCACCCGGGGATGCCGGATCCGGTAGGCCGGGTGCTGGCGGAACAGTGAGTCCAGCGGGGCCAGCAGCGCCTCGCCCTCCTCCTGGACCCGGTCCAGTGTCACGGCCTCCTCCAGGGTAAAGCCCGCAGCCACGGTGCGCCGCAGGCTGCTCATGCAGCCGCCGCAGCCCAGAGCCTGTCCGATGTCGTGGCACAGGGTGCGGACATAGGTGCCCTTGGAGCACCGGATGCGCAGAGTGTAGTCCCCGGGTCCGGTCTGGTCCAGCAGCTCCAGCTCATAAACGGTAACGGGCCGGGCGGGGCGCTCGATCTCCCCGCCCCGGCGGGCGATCTGGTAGAGCTTCTGGCCGCCGATCTTCACGGCGGAATACATGGGGGGCACCTGCTGTATCTCGCCGGTGAACCGGGGCAGCAGGTGCAGCAGGTCCTCCCGGCCGGTGAGCACCGGGTGGGTGTCCAGGGTCTCGCCGGAGGTGTCCTGGGTGTCGGTGGTGCGGCCCAGCCGCAGCCCGGCGATATACTCCTTCTCCCCGTCCTCGGCGAAGGACACCGCCCGGGTGGCCTGTCCCACAAACACCGGCAGGACGCCGGTGGCCATGGGATCCAGGGTCCCGGCATGGCCCACCTTCTTGGTTTTCAGAATGCCCCGCAGCTTCGCGCAGACATCCATAGATGTCCAGCCGGCGGGCTTGTCGATGATGATGATTCCGTTTGCCATGGGTCGCTCCTTGTATAAGTCTGCGCGAACCGCGCCGAATGGCGCGTACAAGCGTTTTGCGCAGCAAAACCTTGCCGCAGGCGGAATTTACTTCCGCCGGAGGAAATGAAAATCAGTGCGAGGGGCCCCCGCAAAATGCTCCGTCATTTTGTGGGGACGGGCAGACATCCATAGATGTCCAGCCGGTGGGCTTGTCGATGATGATGATTCCGTTTGCCATGGGTCGCTCCTTTTGTCAATCCTCCCCCGCCACCATGTCGATGGCCTGGAGCACGGCCTGCTTCACCTCGCTGAGGGTGCCGTGCAGCGTGGCGCCGGCAGCAGCCGCATGGCCGCCGCCGCCCAGAAGGGCACAGACCTCCGTGGCATTGACCCGGGGGCCGGTTCGCAGGGAAATTTTCACCCGGCCGTCCTTCAGCTCCCGCAGGGTCACGCCGCAGTCGGTGCCCTCCACCAGGGCAGCCAGACTGGACAGTTCCTCCACGTCGGCCTCCGTGGCCTTGTAATCCAGGCACAGGGACAGGGGGATCTGCATGACGACCACCCGGTCGTGGTCATAATACTCCGCCCACTCCGCCATCCAGGCCTCCATAGCCAGACGGGTGCGGCTCTTGGTGCGGAACAGGGCCTTATTCACCGGGGCCGCGTCGATGCCGCAGTCCATCAGGGCGGCGGCGATGCGGTGGGTCCGGGCGGTGGTGTTGGAATAGACGAAGCAGCCGGTATCCGTGGATACGGCCACATACAGGGGCAGGGCAATGTCCGGCGTCACCGGAGTCAGGCGGGTGATGATGTCGTACACAATCTCGCCGCAGGCGGCAGAATCCACCTCCAGGCACGTCTCCCGGGCAAAAAAGCCCTGAGAGGGATGGTGGTCAATGGCCAGGTCGATACGTTCCTCATAGGGCCGTGCGTTTTCCGGCAGCAGGGACAGCGCCGCAATGTCCACGGACACCACGCGGTCGGGGACGAACCCCTCCGGGGCGGTGTAGGGCGCGGCATAGGGGGCGTAGGTGGCGGTAAGCTCAGGATTGGGCAGCAGATATGCCGTCTTGCCCAGATCCCGCAGAGCCCGGCACAGGGCGGCAGCGGAGCCCACGGTATCGCCGTCGGGGCGGACGTGGGTCAGCAGCAGCAGCCGGTCCCAGCCCAGCAGCAGCCGGGCGGCTTCAGCGGTGGTCATAGCACAGCCCTCCTCAGTCCTCCCGGTCCTCGGGCAGGACGATGTCCGCGTTCCGGGGATCGGCAGGCTTCACATGGTTCAGCATATCCAGAATGTGAGCGCCATAGGCGATGGAATCGTCGATAAAAAACTGAAGCTCCGGCGTGTAGCGCAGGTCCACACGGCTGCCCAGCTCATGGCGCAGATAACCGGCGGCGGATTTCAGGCCCTTGAGAAGCGCCTTCTCATCCGGGCAGTTCAGAGCGCTGATATACACCCGGGCATAGCGCAGATCGCTGGTGGTGTCTACATGGGTGATGGTCAGCATACCCTCGGCCACCCGGGGGTCCTTGACGGTGCGCAGCAGGGCGGAAAGCTCCTTCTGGATGGCGTCGTTGATGCGGGCGATACGGTTGGATGCCATAGGCGGTCTCCTTTCGTTTTCGATAAGATGAAAAGAGGGCAGGCGAAGCGCCCGCCCTCTGGGTTATGTGATTCGGATTTACTGGGGGATTTCCTCCATGGTGAAGGCTTCAACAATATCCCCTTCCTTGATGTCGTTGAACTTCTCGATGGACAGGCCGCACTCGTAGCCTGCGGCCACCTCCTTGACGGAGTCCTTGAACCGCTGCAGAGAGGCCAGAACACCCTCGTGGATGACGATACCGTCCCGGACCAGGCGAACCTGGCAGTCCTTGCGCTGGAGCTTGCCGTCCTGGACATAGCAGCCGGCCACGGTGCCCACGCCGGAGACCTTGTAGGTCTGGCGGACCTCCGCATGGCCCAGCAGAGCCTCCCGGAACTTGGGGGCCAGCATGCCCTTCATGGCGGACTCAATCTCGTTGATGGCGTCATAGATCACGCGGTACATCCGCATATCCACATGGGCGCGGGCGGCGGAATCCCGGGCAGCGTTGTCGGGGCGGACGTTGAAGCCCACGATGATGGCCTGGGACGTGGAGGCCAGCATCACGTCGGACTCGTTGATGGCGCCCACGCCGCCGTGGATGACCCGGACCCGGACCTCGTCATTGCTGAGCTTCTCCAGAGACGCCTTCACGGCCTCCACAGAGCCCTGAACGTCGGCCTTGACGATGATGTTCAGATTCTTCATCTCACCGGCCTGGATCTGGCTGAACAGATCCTCCAGGGAGACCTTGGTAACGGGGGCGTTGGCCTTGGCCTTTTCCTCGGCCTTGCGCTGCTCCACCAGCTCACGGGCCAGCTTTTCGTCGGCCACGGCATTGAAGGTGGCGCCGGCGGAGGGCGTCTCGGACAGGCCGGTGATCTCCACAGGCACGGAGGGACCGGCAGAGGTGATCTTCTGGCCCTTGTCGCCCACCATGGCGCGGACACGGCCCACGGAGGTGCCGGCGATGATGATGTCACCCTGCTTCAGGGTACCGTTCTGCACCAGCAGGGTGGCCACGGGGCCCCGGCCCTTGTCCAGACGGGCCTCGATGACGGTTCCCTGGGCGGCGCGGTTGGGGTTGGCCTTCAGCTCGCTGACCTCGGCGGTGAGGGTCAGCATCTCCAGCAGGTTATCCACGCCCATGCCGGTCTTGGCGGAGATGGGGCACACAATGGTGTCGCCGCCCC
>OLYB01000642.1_pt1 | contig 32072 bp, 26 predicted proteins | sample 1674481 | NCBI WGS metagenome assembly OLYB01 (sample SAMEA103958167, study PRJEB25191) | human gut metagenome
ACCTGAACGAGCTGGAGATCGCCTACGCCATCACGGTGCACAAAAGTCAGGGCAGCGAGTTCCCGGCGGTGGTGCTGCCGGTGGCGCAGGTGCCGCCCCGGCTGTGCTACCGGAATCTGTTCTACACCGGCGTCACCCGCGCACGCAAATTGTGCATCGTCACCGGGCGGCGGGACGTCGTGAACCGGATGATGGGCAATGTGCGCCAGAACCTGCGGTACAGCGGGCTGTGTGCGCTGCTGCAGCAAGCCATTCCGCCGGAGCAAGTTGCAGTGGAAAAAGTGTGACCGTTGTGTTATAATAAGATGATTTGAGATCACGCCCCGCAGCGGGCGTTACCCATACAAAACGAACTAGGGGAAGCAGAGAAAGGAACAACGCATTATGGCACAGAATGATATCGGTATTGACCTCGGTACCACGACCATCATCATCGCGCAGGAGGGTACGGGCGTCGTGCTTAACCAGCCCAGCGTGGTGGCGGTGGATACCCGCAAGAACTCGGTGCTGGAGGTGGGCGACAAGGCGCTGGCCATGGTGGGCCGCACCCCCAACTATATTTCCGCCATCTTCCCGCTGAAGGACGGCGTTATCAGCGACCACACCATGACCCGCGAGCTGATCTGCCGCTTCGTCAATCAGGTGTACAGCTCCCACATGGTCAAGCCCCGCGTGGCGGTCTGCGTGCCCGCCGCCATCACCGGCATCGAGAGCGACGCCGTGGTGGAGGCCGTCATGGCCGCCGGTGCCCGGCAGGTCTACCTGATCGACGAGCCCATCGCTGCAGCCCTCGGCTCCGGCATCGACATCACCCAGCCCGATGGCCGGATGATCATCGACATCGGCGGCGGCACCACCGATATCGCCGTGCTGAGCCTTGGCGGCAAGGTCAAGGCCACCAGCGTCCGGGTGGCGGGCAACCACTACGACGATGAAATTCTGAAGCATGTGCGCAATAAATTCAGCATTGCCATCGGCCAGCGCACCGCCGAGCAGCTGAAAAAGAACGTGGCGTGCTGCCCCCAGAAAGCGGATTTCAACGAGACGATGGAGATCAAGGGCCGCAGTCTGCTGACCGGTCTGCCCATCCGGGTGAACGTCTCCACCAGCGATCTGTACGAGCCGGTCATGATGCTGAGCGAGCAGATCGGCACCGCCGCCCATCAGGTGCTGGAAAAGACCCCGCCGGAGCTGGCGGGCGATATCTTCCGCAACGGCGTGGTGCTGACCGGCGGCGGCGCACAGCTCCACGGTCTGCCGGAGTACCTGAGCCAAGAGCTGAAGGTCAACGTCGAAGTCTCGCCCGACCCCGTCAACTGCGTGGCGCTGGGCACGGCCATGAGCCTTGGTGTGCGGGATAAGCTGGAGACCGGCTTCACCGACGCTACTCCCCGCATCGGCCGCCGCTGAGGGGCCGGAACAGGGAAGCGGCTCTTCACGATTTGGAAAAAATTGTGACGATTTTTGTTCATAGTTGTTGAATCGGGCCGGAAAATATTGTATAATGATTTCAAATCGGTTTTTTGCGGGTGGGGGTCGTGCCCCGGCTGCGAAACAATAAATGACTAGGAGGAAGACCATGAATTTGGGTTCGGATGTGGTTATCACGATAACCGGTATCGTTCTGGTGTTTGCGATCCTTATCCTGCTGATGGCGATCGTCACGCTGGAGGGCAAGATCTTCGACGGCATGAACGTGAAGAAGGCTGCAGCAAAGGCGGCTGTGCCAAAGGCCCCTGAGGCAAAGCCTGCAGCCCCCGTGCAGCAGGCAGCACCCGCTCCTGTGGTGGAGGAGGGGATCCCCGGTGATGTGGTTGCCGCGATCATGGCAGCCATTCACGCCATGGGCAATGGCAAGTACACCCTCAAGGCCGTGCGCCGCAGCCGCAATGGCTGGAGCAAGGCCGGTGTCAATGACACCACCGCACCTTTTTAACACAGGAGGAAGAACATGACACAGTTTATCAATACTCTGGTCGGTATTTTCCAAAGCTCCGGCTTCGCACGGTTCGGCGAGCCGGGCGGCTGGCTGTACGCAATCATGATCTGCGTCGGCTGCTTCTTGCTGTATCTGGCCATTGTGAAAGAATATGAGCCCCTGATCCTGCTGCCCATGGCATTCGGCATGATCCTTGCCAACCTGCCCGGCAGCGGTATCATCCACATGCAGTACTTCGTCGGCGATGGTCTGGAACACCCGATGTGGGTCGAGATCCTGAACAACGGCGGTCTGGCCGATATGCTCTACATGGGCGTCAAGCTGGGCATCTACCCGCCGCTGATCTTCCTCGGCATCGGCACCATGACCGACTTTGCACCCCTGATCTCCAACCCCAAGAGCCTGCTGCTGGGCGCTGCCGCACAGTTCGGTATCTTCGGTACTTACATGGGCGCTCGTCTGCTGGCCGCTACCGGTCTGGTGGACTTCACCCAGAAGCAGTCCGCTGCCATCGCCATCATCGGCGGTGCCGACGGCCCGACCGCCATCTTCGTTACCTCCCGTCTGGCTCCTGAGCTGCTGGGCAGTATCGCCGTGGCGGCCTACAGCTACATGGCGCTGGTGCCTGTCATCCAGCCGCCCATCATGAAGGCGCTGACCACCAAGAAAGAGCGCACCGTCGTCATGAAGCAGCTGCGTGCCGTGACCAAGACCGAGAGGATCATCTTCCCCATCATGGTCACCATCATCGTCTCCCTGATCGTCCCGGATGCCGCCGTTCTGGTCGGTATGCTGATGCTGGGTAACCTGATGAAGGAATCCGGTGTTGTGGATCGTATCCAGAAGACCGCTGGCAATGAGCTGATGAACATCATCACCATCTTCCTTGCCCTGTCCGTTGGCTGCACCACTTCTGCCAACACCTTCCTGAACACCCGCACCCTGTTCATCATCGTGCTGGGCCTGATCGCATTCTCCTTCGGCACCGCAGCCGGTGTGCTGTGCGGCAAGGTCATGTATGCCCTGACCGGTGGTCAGGTCAACCCGCTGATCGGTTCCGCCGGTGTTTCCGCCGTTCCTATGGCTGCCCGTGTTTCTCAGAAGGTGGGCCAGAGCGAGAACCCCTCCAACTTCCTGCTGATGCACGCCATGGGCCCCAACGTCGCTGGCGTTATCGGCTCCGCCGTTGCTGCTGGTATCCTGATCAATATCTTCGGCTAAGCGTGATCCTCCAATAAAAAATCTTAAACCGCCTGTCTGCTGGCAACTGCCGCGGACGGGCGGTTTTTTATGCTGGAAACCCTGTGCAATGAGCCGCAAATGTGATATACTATATCTTAGTGATTCATGCGAAAATAGCAAAAGAACAGGTGAAACAATGGCAACAGATCTCAAGCAGGAATTTTGTGCCCTGCGCGATACCTACATTGAAAAACAGTTTGGCCGCCTAAACGAGATGCAGCGCAAGGCGGTGTTTACGACCAACGGCCCGCTGCTGATCTTGGCCGGTGCCGGAAGCGGAAAGACCACGGTTCTGGTCAACCGCATCGCGAACCTCATCCGGTTCGGTTCGGCCCACGGCTCGGAGTGGACCCCCCGCGAGGTGACCGAAGAGGACGTCAAGGCCCTGCGGATGGCCATCATGACCGGCACCGATGCCCCGGCTTGGCTGGACGGGATGCTCCGCAAGGACGCCGTCCGGAGCTGGAACGTGATGGCCATCACCTTCACAAACAAGGCGGCCGGGGAGCTGAAGGAGCGTCTGCGGAATATGCTGGGCGGCGAAGAGGGGGACGAGGTATTCGCCTCCACCTTCCACTCGGCGTGCGTGCGGATCCTGCGCCGCTGGGCTGAACAGATCGGCTACCCCCGCAGCTTCACCATCTACGACACCGACGACGCCCAGCGTGTGATGAAAACGGTCTATAAAGAGCTGAGCATCGACGATAAATTCTTCCCGGTGAAGAGCGCCATCAACCAGATGAGCCGCTGGAAGGATCAGCTCGTCAGCCCCGAAGAGGCCATGCGCACCCCGGCACGGGATACGAAAGGTGCCATCGCGGCCAAGGTTTACGCTGCCTACGAGAAAAAGCTGAAGGATGCCGGAGCCTTTGACTTCGACGACCTCATTTACCACACCGTGCAGCTGCTGGCCGAGCACGACGAGGTGCGGGAGTTCTACCAGAACAAGTACCGCTACCTCCTTGTGGACGAGTATCAGGACACCAGCGTGGCCCAGTTCCGGCTGGTCAGTCTGCTCACCGGGCCGGAAAAGAATATTTGTGTGGTCGGCGACGATGACCAGAGCATCTACCGGTTCCGCGGCGCGACCATCGAGAACATCCTCAACTTTGAGCGGATCTATCCGGGCACCAAGACCATCCGGCTGGAACAGAATTATCGCTCCACTTCCAACATCCTGAACGCCGCCAACTGTGTCATCCAGCACAACACCGAGCGCAAGGGCAAGACCCTCTGGACCAAAAACGGCGAGGGCGATAAGGTCCATGTCTACACCGCCGAGAACGAGCAGGACGAGGCCATGCACATCGCGGACGTCATCGGCCAGCACCTGAAAGCAGGCGGACATCTGGCTGACCACGCCGTGCTCTACCGGATGAACGCCCAGTCGGCCCCCATCGAAAGCTATTTCACCCGCGCGGGCATTCCCCACAAGATCGTGGGCGGTCAGCGCTTCAATGACCGCAAAGAGGTCAAGGATATCCACTCCTACATGTCCATCGTGGCGAACCCTCGCGACGATGTACGGCTGCGCCGGATCATCAACGAGCCCGCCCGGAAGATCGGCAATACGACCATCGAGGTCATCGCCGACTTGGCCGCGCAGGAGAACACCAGCATGCTGGAGATCATCAGCCACGCCGACCAATACGCGCGGCTGTCCCGCTCCATGATGCCGCTGCTGAAATTCTGGCAGATCTACGAGAGATTACAGGAATCGCTGGAGACAAGGACGCTGGACGAGTTCGCGTCCGACGTCATTGAGCTGACCGGCTATAAAGCGATGCTGGAGCAGGAGGCGGCCAAGGGCCACGAGGACGCCGCCGACCGGATGCAGAACCTCGGCCAGTTGGTCAACAACGTGAAAAACTACTGCGACCAGCACGGCGAAGACGCCACGCTGGAAGGCTATCTGGAAGATATCGCTCTCATCAGCGACATCGACAGCTACAACGAGAGCGCCGATCAGGTGGTGCTGATGACCATCCACTCCGCCAAAGGCTTGGAGTTCCCCTACGTCTTCCTCATCGGCATGGAGGAGGGTGTCTTCCCCAGCGAGATGAGCAAGTATTCCGAGGCCGACCTCGAAGAGGAGCGCCGCCTTGCCTACGTCGGCATCACCCGCGCCAAGCAGGAGCTTTACATCTCCGACAGCGTGACCCGGATGCTCTACGGCCGTACCCAGCGCAATGAGCCCAGCCGCTTTCTGCGGGAGATCGAGCCGGAGTACATGGAGGAGACCCGCAGCCCCGCCTTGGAGCGCCGCTCTCAGATGGGCGGCTGGGGTTCTTCCTACAGCGACACGGTGCCGGGCGGCGCGTCGGGCTACTCCGGCGCTTCCGGCTGGGGACGCAGCAGGACCAGCGGCTACGGTTCGGGTTACAGCTCCGGCTACCTGAATTCCGAGTACAACGGCGGCAGCCGGGGCTTCGGCTCCGAGTACGCCGGGCGGGGAAGCTCTTCCTCCGGCTTCGGCAGCTCGGCCCCCCGCAGCACCGGCAGTTTCGGTGCTGGATATTCCAGCGCAGGTACGAGCAGAAACTCTGCAAAACCCATCAACTTTACCGGAACACCGGCGGCCCAGAAACCCGCTGCCAACACCCCCAAGCACTACGAGCCGGGGGATATCGTGGAGCACAAGGTCTTCGGTCGCGGCAAGGTGCTCAAGGTCAAGCCCGCAGCGGGCGACCAGATCGTAGAGATCAACTTTGAAAAGGTCGGCGTGAAAAAGACCATGGCAAATTTTGCGCCGCTTGTAAAGATCACGGAGGAATGACAGATGATGACGGTACGATTGATCGCACATACCCCGGAACCCGAAAAGGTGGTGGCGGCGGCGGCCAAGCTCTGCTATTCCGATGCCCACATCACCGACCTGCTGGACGGCCTGACCGAGGAGAAGACCGCCAAGTTCCTGACCATGCTCAGCGACCTTGGCCACGCCAGCCCCATCGAGCACGCCAGCTTCACCTTTGGCATCGAGGGCGTCAGCCGCACCCTGCTGGCTCAGATCACCCGCCACCGCATCGCGTCCTTCAGCGTCCAGAGTCAGCGCTACGTCCGCTTGGACGATTTCCGCTACGTCATCCCGCCGGAGATCGAGGCCATCCCCGAAGCGAAGGAGGCCTTCATCGCCAGCATGAACGAGGATGCTAAGCGCTACCTTGACCTTGTGCAGAAGCTGGAGGACGGCCACACCGCCCGCCTGATGGCCGAGGGAATGCCTGAAAAACAGGCCCGCGCCAAGGCTTCCAAACAGGCCAACGAGGACGCCCGCTTCGTGCTGCCCAACGCCTGTGAGACCAAGATGGTCGTGACCATGAACGCCCGCAGCCTGCAGAACTTCTTCCACCTGCGCTGCTGTAACCGCGCCCAGTGGGAGATCCGGGCGTTGGCCGAGGAAATGCTGCGGCTGGTCTATCCGGTAGCACCCCATCTGTTCCGCACGGCGGGGCCCGCCTGCGTGTCCGGCCCCTGCCCGGAGGGCAAGATGTGCTGCGGCAAGACCGCTGAGGTGCGGGATCAATACGCCGCGCTGAAGGGGGAAGCCGTATGAGCCGGGGAAAACTGATCGTGCTGGAAGGGCTGGACGGCAGCGGCAAGGCGACCCAAGCCAAGCGGTTGGCGGCGGCTCTGGCTGCCGAAGGCCGCCCGGTGCGGGAGATCACCTTCCCAAACTACGAGAGCGACTCCAGCGCGCTGGTCCGGATGTATCTGGCCGGGCAGTTCGGCGAAAAACCCGATGATGTGAACGCCTATGCGGCGTCCAGCTTTTATGCGGTGGACCGCTATGCGGGCTACAAGGCCGACTGGGGGAAATTCTACGAAGAGGGCGGCATCCTCATTGCGGACCGGTACACCACCTCCAACGCGGTGCACCAATGCTCCAAGCTGCCGCCGGAGCAGTGGGAGGAGTTCCTCCACTGGCTCTTTGATTACGAGTTCCGGCTGCTGGGTCTGCCCGCGCCGGACCGGGTGATCTACCTCCAAGTGGACCCCGCCGTGAGCCAGAAGCTGATGACCCAGCGCTACCACGGCGATGAGACCAAGAAGGACGTCCACGAAAAGGACGTTGAGTACCTGAACCGCAGCCGCAAAGCTGCGGAGTTCTGCGCCGCCCATCTCGGCTGGTACTCCGTCCGCTGCGATGCGGGCGGGCAGATGCGCAGCATCGAGGAAATTGGGGAGGAAGTTCGGCAGATCGCCCTTTCTGCCCTTGAATAACGAATGCGTAAGGAGGAATCCTATTTCATGTACCGTTTGATGCAGCCGTCCGACCGGGCGGAAATTCTGGCGCTGTGGCAGCGCGAGCGGGGCGACGGGGAAACCTTCGTCACCAACGCCATCGAGCGCTTTGCCGGAGTGGAAAATGTCTACGTGGCCGAGGAAAATGACCACATCGAAGCTGTGGCGATGGCTGTGCCGGTCACGCTGCAGGGGCGGCCCGGCTGCTGCCTGTACGGGCTGACCGGGCAGGGGAGCCTGATCTTGGCGGGCCTTGTGGACCACCTGTGCGCGCAGCAGAAGCTGCGGGGCGCCGGCTTCGTGGTCGTGGTGCCCGCCGGGGCCGAACAGGCCGCTCTTTTGCAGGACAAGGGCTTCCAGTGGGCGTTCCCGCTGCGGTGCCTCCCGCGGGAAGTGGAGCGGAACCTGTGGAGCCAAGCGGAGTTCGACTCCGTGACGGCCCGGAAGCTGGGCGAGCTGCGGGAAAGGTTCTGGCCCGATACCGTCCAGCTCCCGCCGGAGCAGATGGCTGTGGTGCTGGGGGATCTGTACTCCCGCGGGGCCACCATCGTTTCCAACAACGACGGCTACGGCATCTATTTCCGGAAAGAGGATACCCTCTATTTTGTGGAGCTGATGGCCGAGAACGACCGCGCTGCCGAAATTTTGATGGAAGCGGCCCGCGAGAAGGAAGTCATCGTGGAAAAGGCTGTCATCACCGTGGGGGCCGCGCAGAACCTCTTCCTCGGCGAGGGCACCCGGCAGGATTACGGCATGATCCGCTTTGAGGGCGAGCCCTTTGACGTGAGCGAGAGCTACATGCGGCTGATGCTGGACTGAAAGGAATGGACGGATGGCGAAAAGCAATCATATGAAGCCCCGCAAAAAGGGCGGTGCGCTGAAGATCCTGCTGGTCATTCTGGTGTTGCTGGTACTGGCGGCGGGCGCCGCCCTCCTGCTGGCAAAGCGGGAGATCCACGGCAGCGGGGAGCAGGAAGAGGCCGTAACGGTCGAGATCGCGCAGGGCAGCGGCGTGAGCACCATTGCCAAGAAATTGCAGGAGGCGGGGGTCATCCGCTTCCCGCAGCTCTTCCGCTGGTACGTGGGCCGCGAGGGCGCGGCGGCAAAGCTCCAGTACGGCGAATTTTCGCTGGAGCCCGGCAGCTCCTACGATGAGATCATCGCAGCCCTTTCCGAATACGCCAAGGCCGAGAGCGTCCGCCTGACCTTCCCGGAGGGGATCACCGCCATCGACATCGCACAGAGGATGGAAACGGCTGGCCTGTGCACCGCCGAGGAGTTTCTGGAAGAAGCTAATACCGGCGATTTCAGCGCGTACAAGTTCTGGCAGTATGTCCCGGACAACAAGGAAGCCCCCGGCCGTTTTATGAAGTGCGAGGGCTATCTCTTCCCGGACACCTACGAATTCTTGACGGAAGATACCGTGCACAACTACGTGGCAACGTTCTATTCTCATTTTGATCGGCAGTTCACCGACGAAATGTACAAAGAACTGGACAAGCAGGATCTGAGCCTTTCGGAGGTCATCACGCTGGCGTCCTTCGTGCAGGAGGAGGCCGGCAACGAGCAGGACTCCAATGTGGCGCAGGTGTTCCGCAACCGGTTGGCGGAGGGTTCGCCCTACCCCAAGCTCCAGAGCAACACTTCGAGCTATGTCCAGAGCGATGAGGACAACAACTACCTGTGGAACTGGGTGGCCCCGTGGTACGGCGGCTGGGACAAGATCCCGGAAAATATCTTGAACGCCTACGACACCTACAGCTGCACCGGGCTGCCCGCCGGGCCTATCTCGAACCCCGGTCTGGCGGCCATCCAAGCCGCGCTGGCCCCCCAGCCCGACGAGGACGTCAAGGACTGCTATTTCTTCGTGACCGACCTTTCCGGCCATTACTACTACGCCCGTACCTATGCGGAGCACCAAGCCAACTGCGAAAAAGCAGCGCAGGTGAATAAAAATTATAAGTAAGAGGATCATTATGCTACAAATCCCGGAACTTCTTTCCCCGGCGGGCGATCTGGAACGCCTTCGCTACGCTATCAACTACGGCGCGGATGCCGTGTATTGCAGCTTGCCCGAATTCGGGATGCGCTCTGCCCCGGCCAACTTCACGCCGGAGCAGCTCACCGAGGGCGTCATCTATGCCCATGCCCGCGGCCGCAAGGTCTACCTGACCATGAACACTCTGCCCACCAACGAGGAGGCAGACCGTTTGCCGGAGGCCATCAAAAATGCCGCCGCTGCGGGCGTGGATGCCTTTATCGTGGCGGACCTCGGCGTGATGGAGGCGTGCAAGCAGTTCGCCCCGGACATCGAGATCCACATGTCCACCCAGACCGGCATCACCAACTGGGCCGCAGCCCGCGCTGCCTACAACATGGGTGCCAAGCGTGTGGTGCTGGCCCGTGAGCTGACGCTGCAGGACATCGCCACCATCCGCGACAAGACCCCGCCGGAACTGGAGATCGAAGCCTTTGTCCACGGTGCCATGTGCATGAGCGTGTCGGGCCGGTGTCTGCTCTCCAATTACATGACGGGCCGCGACTCCAACCGGGGCCAGTGCGCCCAGCCCTGCCGCTGGAAATACTACCTGAGTGAGGAGACCCGCCCCGGCCAGCTCTATGAGATCGGCGAGAACGAGAACGGCAGCTACATCCTCAACGCAAACGATTTGTGCACCGCGCCCTTCCTCGACCTCATCTGCAAGGCGGGCGTGGACAGCCTGAAGATCGAGGGCCGCGCCAAGACCTTCTACTATGTGGCCAGCGTCACGGCGGCCTACCGCAAGGCGCTGGATCAGTACCTTGCCGACCCCCTTAACGACAACTTCGAGCTGCCGGACGAGGTGCTGGCCGAGCTGACCCGCACCAGCCACCGCCACTATTCGCCGGGCTTCTACTTCGGCCGCGAACAGGCCAGACAGGCCACCGACAGCGCCACCTACATCCGTGAGTGGGAGTTCGTGGGCACCGTGGACGGCTGGGAAAATGGCATTGCCAGCTGCCAGCAGCGGGGCAAGTGGACCCTTGGCGATACCTTGGAGGCTCTCTGCCCGGACGGCCGCAGCATCCCGCTGCACCCGGAGTGGATCAAGAACGAGGCAGGGGAGAGCGTGGACTCCACCCCGCACGCCATGGAAAAATACACCATCCCCACCCCGGAGCTGCCCCCCATGAGCTTGCTGCGGCGCAAGGTCTGAGCAGGGTTTTCAGGATAGGATAAGGAGAGGAACCAGATGAAAAAGCTACTGAACAGTCTTCCGTTCCGGCTGTTGCTGGGCATCGTTGTCGGCGTGCTGCTGGGGCAGGTCTTCCCGCTGGGAGCCATGAAAGTTGTGGTAACGCTGCAATACATCATGGGCCAGCTGATCACGTTCTGTGTGCCGCTGATCGTCATCGGCTTCATCGCGCCGTCCATCACCCGGCTGGGCAAAAATGCCTCCCGGCTGCTGGGCGTTGCCATCGTCATCGCCTACACCTCCTCGGTCTGCGCGGCCTTCATGAGCACCGGCGCGGGCTATGCGCTCATCCCGCATCTGTCCATCGATACCGAGGTGGCCGGTCTGCGTGAGCTGCCGGAGGTGGTGTTTGAGCTGAACATCCCCCAGATCATGAGCGTTATGAGCGCACTGGTGCTCAGCGTCCTCGTGGGTCTGGCAGCAACGTGGACCAACAGCAAGCTGACCTGTGATCTCCTCGGCGAGTTCCAGAACATCGTTCTGTCCGTCGTCAGCAAGATCATCATCCCCATCCTGCCGTTCTACATTGCGGCCACCTTCTGCAACCTGAGCTATGAGGGGATGATCACCCACCAGCTCCCCGCCTTTATTCAGATCATCCTCATCGTCATGGTGGGCCACTATATCTGGCTGGCGGTGCTCTACCTGCTGGCCGGGGCCTACTCCGGCAAGAACCCGTGGGAGGTCCTCCGCCATTACGGCCCGGCCTACCTCACCGCCGTCGGCACCATGTCCAGCGCCGCGACGCTGGCCGTTGCGCTGGACTGCGCCCGCAAGAGCAAGGTGCTGCGCAAGGATATGGTCAGCTTCGGCATCCCGCTGTTCGCAAACATCCACCTCTGCGGCTCGGTGCTGACCGAGGTGTTCTTCTGCATGACCATCTCGAAGATCCTCTACGGTGAGCTGCCCGGTGTCGGCACGATGATCCTGTTCTGCGTGCTGCTGGGCATCTTCGCCATCGGTGCCCCCGGCGTCCCCGGCGGCACGGTCATGGCGTCGCTGGGCCTGATTACCGGCGTGCTGATGTTCGACGATGCGGGCACGGCTCTGATGCTGGCGATCTTTGCATTGCAGGACAGCTTCGGCACCGCCTGCAACATCACCGGCGACGGCGCGCTGACCTTGATGCTGACCGGCTATGTGGAAAAGCACCACATTCAGGAGAACGGCAATCTGGAAAGCCCGATCCTCTAAATCGACGATCTCTACACGACCTGTCCCGCCCAAACGGCGGGACATTTCTCATCTCAGCGGGAGGAATGCAGGATGAAAGGCTATCTTTTGGCGGAGGGAAAACGGCTTGTGCTGGCGGTGCTGGCCTTTCTGGTCGTTTTCGCGGCGGTGCCCGGCCTCCGGCTGGTGCACCTGCTGGGGCTGCTGGCGGCAGGGCTCTGTGCGCTGGGGCTGCTGTACCGGAACGCTTCGTCCCGGTTCTTTGGCCGGGTGATGGCGGGCGGCATCGGCTGCCTTGGCGGCTTTGTGCTGGCGCGGACTATGCTGCAAGATCGGCCGCTGCGGATGGTCTCCGCGTCGGAATACGCCCTGCTCTTTCTGGACTTTTTGCTCTGGGCGGGTCTGCTGCTGTGGAGCTGCCGGGCGGATGCAGCCCCGAAACGGGAGAAGCCGCCGCTGTTCAAGGAACAAGTGCCGGATAAAGCGCGGCTCATCCAATACATACAGGATCTGCCAATCGTGGGCATCCACGCAAAATGGGGCAACGGAAAAAGCTTTCTGTGGGAAAATCTCCGGTCCGACCTTCAGGCGCAGTTCGAGATCGTTCAGATCGACCTGCTGGCCTGTGATCTGGACCAGATCGAAGCCTTCCTCATCCGGGAGCTGGAAAAGGTGTTGGAGCGCGGCCAGATCTACCCGGAAAACGCCCACTACCTCAAGGCACAGCTGGGCAAGAACAGCGGGCTGGAAAAGCTGGGGGGCATTGCGGGGGAAAGCGGCTTTTCGGATACCTTCGACTCGCTGCAGCAGGAGCTGGAACGGCTGCCCAAGAAGGTTTTGCTGAACTTTGAGGACATCGACCGCATCCGCAGCGAGGAAGTCATCCAGAAGATCTTCGCCATCTCGGAGAAGCTGGCCTCGGACCGGGTGCATGTGGTCTTCCAGTACAACAAGGAGGCTCTGCCGGGCCGCTTGCAGGAGAAGGAGTATCTGGAAAAGTATGTGCCCTTCAATGTGGGCCTGACGCCGATCTCCTTTGCCTCACTGGTGGGGTATTTCTGGGATCGGTTCGAGATGGATAACCTGCCGCTGAAAAAAGACGCGCTGAGCCTCATCGGCGTGACCCTCCCGTCTTGCGAAACGCTGAACTCTGCGGTGGGGCTGGATGCGGAGGCATCCTTTGACCTTACGTCCATGGTCTCGATCCGGAAGGTGCAGTTCTATCTGGAAGAGGTCAAGAGTCTGCTGACCTCCAACGAGGAGTTTGCCCGGCAGACAAATGCGGAGACGGTGGCGATGGTGCTGCTGGTCAAGCACTTTTTCCGGAAGGAGTACGCGGCCCTGCAAACCAAGACCAGTCCGCTGAAAATATTTCTGTTTAAGACCGAGGAGGGGCCGCTCACCCTTCTGGAACTGGCCGACCGGTACCGCAAACCGCAGCGGGAGGAGCCGGAAGCGCGGGAACAGCGCTGCGCGGCGCTGGAAGAAGTGCTGCAGCGGGGCAAAAACCGCAAGTACCTCTGGCTGCTGATGCTTCTGGGGTATCAGATCCCCTTTCAGGGAGGGGATGAAGAGTGGAACCGGGAGCAGAAAGAGCGAACCGAGATGCACAACGCAAAGATCGACCATCTGGTCTGGAACGTGATGGCCAACGGCCTTTCGGAGCTGACCGACGAGGAAAACGAGGTGGACGGGCTGCTGCACAAGGTCTTCTATGACGCGAAAAAAGAGAAGTGGCCCGCCCGCTGGGAAGCGTATCAACTGGACCGCATCCATGGCCGCTTTCCGAAGGACAACACGACCGTGATGATGTGGGGAGACAATGCGCTGGCGTGCTCCTTCCGCGCCATGGCCCGTGCGGGAAAATACGCCAAGGTGCAGACGCAGCTGCTGGAACTGCTGATCGAGCTGGAACGGGCAAAAGAGAATCCGGCGGTGTCGGATGTGCTGCTGGAATGCCTTTCCTACTGCGATTGGTTCAACGGGCAGGACCTGATCTTGATGGCGGATTTCTTCGCCACCCTGAACGGCGGGAAAAACCCGGAATATCTCCCATTTTACCGAACCTTTTTTCAGAACACCATGAATGCGATCGTGCTGAACCGCTATTGCGAACGGATGGAAAGCTTCATGTTCGAGTGGTCGGACAAAGACGGTTTTGCCGAGCATGAGATAGAGCAGCTTGGATATCTGAAGCAGGAGCTGGAAGAAGAGCGGGAAAAGCAGACCGTTCCTTTTTTGCAGAAAGAACTCGACACCCTGATCCGGTTCGTGGAAAAGAACACGGCGCTTCTTTCCAGCCCGGCTCCGATGCCCCAGCGGAAACCGGGCTGGAAAGTCGGCGAGTGGCGAAGCGAGTACAGCCATCAGACGGAGATCGACCGGCTAAAAGAATACCGGAAGACCCACACCGAAGCGGAATTTGAGCAGGAACTGCAAAAGAGCCGTGCAGGGCTGTACTACGGTGAGGTCAGGGAAGTGCTGAGACAGGACAAATAAACGAAACGATCCCGCCACATCCAGTGGCGGGATCGTTTGTTACAGCGTATCCAGAACGGTGCGGGCGTTTCGGATGGTGTCCTCGCTGGTCTGCCAGAGCTCGAACTCCGAGAAACCGGGCAGCCCCATGGGGACGCCCTCCCGGCGGAAGGTCATCCGGCTGTCCAGCACCTGCTTGCCGGAGAGGTGGAAGGCGGAAGCGCCCGTTTCCCTTGCAAGGGCGGGGAGGTTGGCCGGGGAGACCCCCGCACCCACCAGAATCTCGATGCGGCCCGCCGCCCGCTCCACGAGCTGCCGGAGCAGGGGAGCGCCCTGCGGGGCACTGGCGGCTTGGCCGCTGGTGAGGATGGTGGAAAGATCCAGCCCACAGGCCGCTTCCAGCGCGGCGAAGGGGTCACGGCAGACATCGAAGGCGCGGTGGAGGGTGAGGGCGACGGAGTGGTTCGCCTTGGCTGCGGCTTCGTGGGCGGCGTCGTAGATGGGGCGCAGAGCTTCCACATCCAGTGCGCCGTCCGGGGTCAGCACGCCGGTCACGATGCCGTCGGCCCCGGCAGCCACCAGCTCCGCGGCGGAAGCAGCCATCTGCGCCAGCTCCCAGCGGTCGTAGCAGAAATCGCCGAAGCGGGGGCGGAGCAGGGCGCGGACCGGGAGGCCGGTGGTCTCCTTCACCTGCCGCACCAGCGCAAGGCTGGGGGTCGTGCCGCCTACGATGAGGTCGGCGCAGAGTTCCAGCCGGTCGGCCCCGCCCTCCTTCGCCGCAAGGGCGCTGGCGGTGCTGTCAACACAAACTTCTAATATATACGCCATGGAAATCTCCTCTGTTTTGTGCATCGATACTCGCGAGCCAGTGGGTATTTTCTCCCGCAAGTGAGACGGGGATTCCATACCCCGCCCTATTGCCTACGGCAACAGGGTCCCACCCGTCGGACACTTGCTGGGGAAAACACCCACCGTCTTGCTTAACAGTTCAACAAAACCCGCCAACAGGAACTGCTGACGGGTTTTGCATTGCGAAAAAAGCTTAGTTTACGGAAGCGAGGAACCGCACAAAGCCAGCGCGTCCGGCTTCGTCCAGCTTATAGACACCGGCATCTGCCAGAACCTCGGCGAAGACATGGCCGACCTCGTCCTGCAGGATGAGGTGGACGTTGTCACCGTTCAGGTCGGGGTGCTTGGCAAGAATCTCCTCGGCCCATGCGGCGTGCTTCTGCAACGCTTCGGGATACTCGGCGGTGGGTACGCGGGCCACCAGTGCGTCGGCCAGATCAAACAGCTCCTGCTTCAGGCGGCTGGGCAGAACGGCCAGACCCATGACCTCGATGAGGCCGATGTTCTCTTTCTTGATGTGGTGGAGCTTGGCGTGGGGGTGGTAGACGCCCAGCGGGTGCTCCGGGGTGGTGATGTTGTTGCGGAGCACGAGGTCGAGCTGGAACCTGCCGTCCCGCATCCGGGCGATGGGGGTAATGGTGTTGTGGGGCTCACCGTCGGTCTCGGCGAAGAGAAAGCAGCTCTCGTCGGTGTAGCCGCGCCATGCGGTCAGGATCTTGTCCGCCAAGTCCACAAGGCGTTTGTCGTCCGCACAGGTCAGGCGGATGCAGCTCATAGGCCAGTGGACGATGCCCGCTTCCACATCCTCATAGCCGGGGAAGACCCATGCCTTTTCGATGGGGGCCTTCGCCATGGCGAACTCGTAGTGGCCGCCTTGGAAGTGGTCGTGGCTCAGGATAGAGCCGCCCACGATGGGCAGGTCCGCGTTGCTGCCCACGAAATAGTGGGGGAAGAGGGCCACGAAGTCCAGCAGCTTGCGGAAAGTGGCCCGCTCGATCTTCATGGGGGTGTGCTGGTTGTTGAAGACGATGCAGTGCTCGTTGTAGTAGACATAGGGGCTGTACTGCAGATTCCACGCGCTGTCGTTGATGGTCAGCGGGATGATGCGGTGGTTCTCACGGGCGGGGTGGTTCATCCGGCCCGCATAGCCCTCGTTCTCCACGCAGAGCTGGCACTTGGGGTAGGCGCTCTGGGGGGCCAGCTTAGCGGCGGCAATGGCCTTGGGGTCTTTTTCCGGCTTGGAAAGGTTGATGGTGATATCCAGATCGCCGTAGGGGGTCTTGGTGACCCACTTCAGATCCCGCTTGATGCGGTAGCGGCGGATGTAATCGGTGTCCTGACTGAACTTGTAGAACCAGTTGGTCGCCGCTTCGGGACCTTCGGTCTCGTACCGCTCCTCAAAGTTGGCGCGGACGATGGAGGGGCGCGGGGTCAGCACGCCCATGAGCTTGGTGTCGAAGAGGTCGCGGGCAGTGGAGTTGTCCTCGCACACGCCGCGGGCCACCGCATCGTCCACCAGCGTTTTCAGGATGGCTTCGAGGTCGGTGTAGCAGACCTCGCCCTCCGGCTCGGTGAAGCTGTCCAGCTGCATGGTCATGAGCAGCTGGTTGCGGATGTAGATCTCATCGTCCGGCAGGATGAGGCCGGTGTCCAGACCGTAATTGACGAGCTGTTGGATGGCAGTGGAGATCACAGGACAGCGCCTCCTTCCGGGCGGATGGAGAGGACATGGCAGCGGCCCGCGCCGAGGATGGCTTCCATCTGCTCCTTGAACTGGGCCAGCTCTTCCACCGGCACAAAGGCCTGTACGGTGCCCGCAAAACCGCCGCCGTGGACGCGGACGGCACCCTTGCCGCGCAGGAAGTGCTTGGCGGCGGCGATGGTCACGGCCACCTCCTGATGCTCCTTGTACCCGGCGGGGATGACGTTCTGCAGGTACTCCCAGCTGCTCAGGCCGGACTCGGTGACCAGCTGCAGGAAGGTGTCGAAATCGTCCGCGCGGAGGGCGGCCACCTGTTTTGCCACCCGCTCGTTGTCGGCGTAGATGTGGAAGGCGCGGAGCACGGCGCGGTCGCCGCACTGCTTGCGGCACTCCGGGAGCTTTGCGAGGAAGGTCTCAAAGGGAACATCCCGCAGCACCTCGCCGCCGCAGACAGCGGCCACGGCGCGGCACTCGCTGGGGATGGCGGCATACTCGTCGGTCAGGTCGGCGTGGTCGGCACCGGAATCCAGAATGCAGAGCGCGAGGCCCGCCTTGGAGAAATCGACCTGCACCGGCTCGACGGCGGGGTGGGCAGGGTCCGCAAAGTCAATGGTGATAATGTTGCCGACGCTGGAGGCCATCTGGTCCATCAGGCCGCAGGGTTTGCCGAAGTAAACATTCTCTGCCCACTGGCCGATCTGCGCGATGGCGATGGGAGAGACTTTTTCGGCCATGAAGCAGTCGTTGAGGATGACGCCGATCAGCACCTCGAACGCCGCCGAGGACGAGACGCCGCTGCCCTTGGGCACGTTGGAGGAGATGTACACGTCAAGGCCGGAGAGCTTGGCTCCCCGCTGGCGGAACGCTTCGCACTCGCCGCGCAGCAAGGCCATGGTGGTGTTCTCTTCCTCCTTGCGGGCGGCAAGGTTCGAAAGATCGATGACGCACAGGTCGTACCCCTCGCTCTGGACGCGGAGCTGGTTCAGGCTGTTGGGGGCGGCAGCAGCGATCATATCAATGTTGACGCTGCCCGCCAGCACTCGGCCGTGCTGGTGGTCGGTGTGGTTGCCGCCGATCTCGGTGCGGCCGGGGGCACTGTACAGCCCGGCCTCGGTGTGGGAGCCAAAGGTGGTTTCCAGCCCGTCCAGCACGGCGGCATAGCGGGCAGCCTGTGTGGGCGTTTGTTCGGGGGCGCAGCAGTACAGCGCAGCCAGACGGCTGGTGTGGGTGCCGTCGGCCAGCTCCTGCTTCCAAACAGAAACGGATCTCATCATGGTGAAGTTCCTCCTCTGAGCGATCAATATTCCCAAACCGGGGCAAGTGCTGCTCCGGTTTCTCTTACCCTAATAATAAAGAATCTCTGCGGAAAAGACCATGTATTATTGTTGCCTCTCGATGAAGCCTTAACTTGCGTTTCCGGGCTTGAAATCGCTGGCGGCCAGCCCGTCGAGGTTGAGCATCCCCTCCAGCGCGGCCACATCGGCGGAGACGTCCAGCGCGTCGGACTGGAACAGCTTGTCCAACTGGTTTTCGAAAGCCGTGATCAGCAGGTCCATGGAGCGCTCGATGCTCTGCTTGGCCTCGGAGATGTTCTCGCCCTGCACATCCTGCGCCGAGAGCTGGGCGTAGGTGTTCAGCAGCTTGAGGGCCGTGGGCAGATAGTAGTCCATGAACTTTTGCAGCTGGGCCTTTTTGCCGGGGTCCTTCTTCGCCAACGCAAAGATGCGGGCGCTGACCTCCTCCAAGCGGGAGATCTTAGCCGTCATCACCGGATCGGGGATGGCCTCGTTGGCCTTCCGGAGCTGGGCTTGCAGGGAAGCATAGAGGTCCTCCGGAGCGGGCTCCACCTTGGGTTCTTCCTCTGTCTGGGGCGGCTGGGGTGCTGCGCCCCGCACGATGAGGGTGCCGGTGCGGTGGTCGATGTAGGCATCGGCTCCGAAATAGCCGTGGTCGATGGCCCGCTCCACCACCGAGATGCCCTTGGCGGAGTTGATGCCCGCTGCGGCAAAGAGCTCGTCCAGCGGGATACTGCTCCGGTCACCGACGATCTTATCCAGTTTGTGTTCCAGCTTGCGGGTATTGCGCATCCGCAGCCCCATGCCCAGCGCCGCGCCGCCGCCGAGGATCTGGGTCAGCGCTGTGATGAACTCGCCCCAGTCGAACCAGTAGCCCCACAAGTCGATGATGTCCCCCAGCTCGGCAAGGCCTACCACAAGGAAGATGGCACCGAACACCGTGCAGAGGGTGGTCAGGTTCTTGTGCCACTTTTTCGCGTTCTTCTGCTCGGCGGTGGGGATGTCGTGGCCGCAAACGGTCTCGTCGTCGCAGCCGACGGGGCGGGCGCTCTGGTCCGCGCGGGTGTCCTCGGCCCGGAAATCGCTGGCGTAGTCGGCGTTTTCCTGCTCTTTTTTCAGCGCGTCCCGATCGATGGCCCGCAGGATGAAGAACAGGATGCTCAGTTCCGGCGACAGGGCGAAAAGCACCAGAAGGGCGATGGTGGGGATGCGGGCGAGATAATGTTTGCTGCGTCTTGGCTCCATGGGGCAAAATCCTCCTAAATAAAAAGAACCGTGTTCCACTTTATTATAGCGGAACGCGGCTCTTTTGTTAAGAGATATTTTCTTTGGGAGCAATTAGGGGAGTAAAAGCCTTATTTCATCAGGCTGCAAACAGCTTCAGCATAGGCAGCGGGATCATCCACGGGCAGACCCTCAATGAGCTGAGCCTGTGCGTAGAGCAGGGCGCTGTACTTTTTTACCTTGTCGGTGTCGCCCGCTTCCTGCGCGGCTTTCAGCACCGCGAAGACGGGGTGGTTGATGTTCAGTTCCAGCACCTTATCGCTCTTGACGCCCTCGCTGCCGGGCTGCTTGGAGAGGACCTTCTCCATCTCGATGGAGAGGGGGCCGTCGGAAGACAGGCAGACCGGGTGCTCTTTCAGGCGGGTGGAGACCTTGACCTCCTTGACCTTGCCGTCCAGTGCGTCCTTCATGGCGTCGAACAGGGGCTTGTTCTCGGCGGTGGCATCCTCGGCGGCCTTCTTCTCGTCCTCGGTCTCAAGGCCAAGGTCGCCGCTGTTGACGTTCTTGAACTCCACAGTGCCGTCCTTGCCCTCGGCATCCTTGCGGGGATAGGTGCGCATGATCTGGAGGCAGAACTCGTCCACATCTTCGGTCAGGAGCAGGACATCGTAGCCCTTGTCCATGACCAGCTCGGCGGCGGGCAGCTTTGCCAGACGGTCGGTGGAGTCGCCGGCGGCAAAGTAGATGTACTTCTGCTCAGCGGGCATCTTGTCCACGTACTCCTGCAGGGTGACCATCTTCTGCTCCTTGGCGGACCAGAACAGCAGCAGGTCGCGCAGCAGCTCGGCGTGCATCCCGTAATCGGAGTAAGCGCCGAACTTGATCTGGCGGCCGAACTCCTTCCAGAAGGCCTCGTACTTCTCACGGTCATTGGCCAGCATGGCGTGGAGTTCGTTCTTGATCTTCTTTTCCAGTGCGTTGTGGATCAGCTTGAGTTGGTTGTCCTTCTGGAGCATCTCACGGCTGATGTTCAGGCTCAGGTCCTGACTGTCCACGACGCCCTTGACGAAGCTGAAGTAATCGGGCAGCAGGTCGCCGCACTTTTCCATGATGAGCACGCCGGAGGCATACAGGGCCAGACCCTTTTCGTAGTCCTTGGTATAGAAGTCGTAGGGACGGTGGCTGGGCACGAAGAGCAGAGCGTTGTAGTTCGCGGTGCCCTCGGTGCGGCTGACGATGACGCGGGCGGGGTCGGAGTAATCGTTGAACTTGTCCTTATAGAAGTTGGCGTACTCCTCGTCGGTGACTTCGCTCTTCTGCTTCTTCCAGATGGGCACCATGCTGTTCAGGGTCTCCAGCTCGGTGTAGGTCTCCCACTCCGGCTTGTAATCGTCGGGTTTGGGATCCGGTTCGGGCTTCTGGCGGCTCTTCTCGCGCTCCATCTGGATGGGATAACGCACATAGTCGCTGTACTTCTTGACGATGGCCACGATACCATACTCGTCGAGGAAGTTCTCGTAGTTGTCGGTGTCGGTGCTGGGCTTGATGTGCAGGATGATCTCGGTGCCCGCGGTGTCCTTCTCGGTGGGGTTCAGCTCGTAGCCGTCAGCACCGCTGGACTCCCACTGCCAAGCCTCGTCGGAGCCATAGGCCTTGGAGATGACGGTGACCTTGTCGGCCACCATGAAAGCGGAGTAGAAGCCGACGCCGAACTGGCCGATGATGTCGATGTTCTCGTCCTTGTTCTCCTTCTTGAAGTCCAGCGAACCGGAGTGGGCGATGGTGCCGAGGTTGGATTCCAGCTCCTCCTTGGTCATGCCGATGCCGTTATCGGAGATGGTCAGGGTGCGGTTGTCCTTATCACGGGTGAGCAGGATACGGAAATCGCCTTTGTTCATGCCGACGGAAGTGTCGGTCAGGCTCTTATAGTACAGCTTGTCGATGGCGTCCGAAGCGTTGGAGATCAGCTCCCGCAGGAAAATTTCCTTATTGGTATAGATGGAGTTGATCATCATATCCATCAGCTTTTTGCTTTCTGCCTGAAATTCTTTTTTCGCCATAATGCAAAACCTCTTTTGTTCAGATTTGGCGCCAAGGAGCCGGAGTTTTGGGATGACTGCTTAGCACTCATAACTTTCGAGTGCTAATATACACCGCTTCGCACCAAAAATCAAGGGGTTTCATAAAAAGTTCAGAAATGTTTCGAAAACAAAAATCACCGGACGCTGTGCGCGTTCGGTGAAACAGCACGGAGTTGGAAGTCAGGAATCCTGCCGTGCCTTCAAAAATGCTAAGATCGCAGCAATATCAGGCTGCGTTGGCGTGAACTTGATGCCGCATTTGAGCAAACCGACAACGCGCCGGGCACGCTTTTCGATTTCCCGTGCAACATGCTCGCTGGTCAGCATCATGGGGTTTCCGGCAATCGTGTATTCGCGCTCAATGTAATCTGCGGTGATCGGAAAAATATCTTGAATCAGGAAAACATTTTTGCGGTTGTTGTCCAATTCCACGATATAGAGCGTATCACAAGGCTTTCCGGCCGCCAATCGCTTATCGATGATGCGCTGATATTTATCGATCCGGCTGGAAAGCGGGATCATCCAATAAATCCCGTTTTCAGAATCCTCAAAGCAATAGTAATGGGGGCGATTTTGTTCTTTGTTTCCCTTCAGATAGGGATCGTTCACCTCAGCGAAAAAATCATCTTTGATGATATAGAATCCGGTTTTTTTCATCGTGATCCTCATTTACAGCAGATACAAGAATACCCCCACCGAACTGGCAGGGGTATCAACTTACGACCCGACTATTTTTATACCGCATACCGGTCAGCGGTAAAACTTACGACCCAACCATTTTTATACCGCATATTGGTCAGCGGTAAACTTTGTCCACCTTTATTATATGCGACGCAGCGTGGTTTGTCAACTACTACCTTTACATTCCCCTGCAAACTTATTATAATGATTCGGAAACCAAACCGGAAAGGATGACCCAAATGCAGTTTAAGACTTACCCTCTCCTCGGCGGGGGAGAGCTGGACGTATATCTGCGCACCCCGGCCCCGGCGATGCCGAACGCGCTGCGGCGGCCGCTGGTGCTGGTGGTGCCGGGCGGCGGGTACGAGCATGTCAGCGCCCGCGAGGCGGACCCGGTGGCTTTGCAGTTTGCGGCAGCGGGGTACCACGCCGCCGTGCTGACCTACAGCGTCGGCGAGGGCGCACGGAATTACCAGCCGCTGCGCCAGCTCAGCGCGGCACTTGCGCTGCTGCGGGAACATGCGGAGGCGTGGGGCGTCCTGCCGGAACAGATCGCAGTCTGCGGCTTTTCGGCGGGCGGGCATCTGGCCCTGTCCGGGGCTGTGCTGGACCTGCCCGGCGGTGAGGCGGCGGCCCAGCAGCGGCCCAATGCGGTGCTGCTGGCCTACCCGGTGGTCACGGCGGGAGAGCACGCCCACCGGGGCAGCTTTGTTCGGCTGTCCGGCAGCGAGGACCCGGCGGACCACCAGAAATTCACGCTGGAAGATAAGATCACGCCGGACACCCCGCCCGTCTTTGTCTGGCACACGATGGAGGACGCCACCGTTCCCGTGGAGAACACTCTGCTGCTGCTCGCAGCGCTGCGGAAGAACCGCGTCCCCTGCGAAGTACATCTGTTCGAAAAGGGCGTCCACGGCACCAGCATCTCCACCGCCGAGGTCGATGCCGCCAGCGCCCACCGCGCCCACTGGGTGCAGCTGGCTGTGGAGTGGCTGAACGACACCTTCGATTTTCGTCTGGCATAAAATGGTTTTGTGCGTGTCTACAAAAATTTCATGAAAAAATAGTTGACCTGCAACAAAAATTAGCGTATACTGGTTCAGCGAAAACGAACGCCGGGGCACACCCCCCGGAAGAGAAGAGGGAATACATATGGCAATGCGGCCGGAAATTTCGGTCAAGGACCTGCTGATGCAGGCCTTTCTGACCGGTTGGGAGCTCTCCGACAAGAGCATCTCGCAGGACGAATATCTTCAGAGCGCCATTCAGGTGATCGAGGTGCTTCAGGTGGAGCCGGAAAACCTCTACGCCGAGGAGGGCCTCGGTTTGCCGGACGGCGAAGAGGTGGATCATCTGGACGATCTGCTTCGCGCGGACGGTCAGTGGCTCTATTACGGTGTGGAAGAGGAGAACTTCTTCCTAATCCAGTGGTATCCGGATGTGGAGTCCGCCAACGCAAAGCTGGCAGAGCTGGATGCTATGGGCGACGGCAGCAAGCAGTACCTCGTGGATATGAGCCTGAAGCGCTCGACCCCCACCGTGGCCGAAAACTTCGGCAGCTCAAACCCGGTGCAGCTTCGTTCTTGATATTTTTGGAATAAGGAAAGGGAACCCAAGCGATGCAGCTTTCTCAGATCGAACGGGAGCAGCTTTACGCCATCCTCGAAAAATACGACCAGCACCCCAAGGTGCAGGAAATGCGGGAGTTCATCCAGCACGGCGATGTGACCACCTATCAGCACTGCAAGAATGTGGTGCTGGTCAGCTTTTGGATCAACCGCCGCTTTCATCTGGGCGCGGATGAGACGGCGCTGGCGGTGGGCGGCTTCCTGCATGACTTCTATCTGTATGATTGGCACAAGACCAGCAGCTTCCACGGGCTGCGCCGCCTGTTCGAGATGCACGGCTTTTCCCACCCCGGTTCCGCTTGTGTGAACGCGAAGCGCTACTTCCAGATCACCAAGAAGGAGCAGAACATCATCCAGAGCCACATGTGGCCGCTGACCTTCCGGCATGTGCCCACCTGCCGCGAGGCGGTCATCGTCTGCTTGGCCGATAAGTACTGCGCGGTGGTCGAGAGTATGTTCCGCCGCGCCAAGGCGGCTGCGACCGTCGGCGCGGACGAAACCGACGAGACCCTGTGGTAATCACGAGAATGAAAAATCCCCGCTGGCGGTTGATATGCTACCCCTAGAGTAGACAGAGTAAAAACAAAACTCTGAATACTCTGGGGGTATTTTCATGTCAAGGAAGAATAAAAGCTATCTGGCAGAATTGAAATATCAAGCAGTAGGCGGTTATCTGAGTGGAGAAGGTTCGCTACGGGAAATTTGCAAAAAATATGGAATCCGAGATAAACATACGTTACAAAACTGGATAAAGTTGTATAATGGTCATAAGAAACTGAAATGCCATACAGGAGGCAGCCGTATGACCAAAGGGAGAAAGACAACTTACGAGGAACGAATTGCATTTGTGAAAGAGTGCATCGAGAACGGATACAACTACACCGAGATTTCTGAAAAGTACAAAGTTGGTTATCAGCAGATCTACACATGGGTGCAGAAGTATAAGAAAGACGGCGAAGATGCCCTGAAAGACCGGCGAGGACGGCACAAGAAGGATTACAAACCGCAGACGGAAGAAGAACGGCTACAATTGGAAAATGCAACCTTAAAACGGCAGCTTTATCTCTCTCAGATGGAGATTGACGTACTAAAAAAATTGCAGGAGCTGGAGAGGGGGAAACGCTGAGCCTGACCAGACTGCGGCTTCGTTATCAGACGGTAAAGGAACTGCATGAGGAAAAAGGCTATACCATTCAGGAACTTTGTCCTCTGGTACATATTGCTCGTTCATCCTATTACAAATGGCTGAATCATCCCAAAAGCAGCCATGAACTTGAAAACGAGAAGATTTCAACGGCAATTCAAGAGATTTACAAGGAGCATCCGGATAAAGGACATCGCTGAATCCGAGATAATTTGGAAAAAGACTACAATATCTGTACCAGCAACAAGCGTGTCCTGCATTTCTGCCGAGTTCTTCATATCCAGTCAACGGTGAAGTTCAGGAAGCAAGGCTGCACCAAAAACGCTTCCGACCCACAGGTAACAGCACAGAATCTTCTGCACCGGGAGTTCTGGGCAGGAAGGCCAAATGAAAAGTGGCTGACCGATGTGACAGAGTTTAAGTGGTATGAAGGCCCAATTATCCACAAGCTCTATCTGAGTGCGATCCTCGATTTGCGTGACCGGAGAATCGTCAGCTATGTTATTCGTGACCGGAACGACAACAAGCTGGTTTTTGATACGCTTGATAAAGCTGTTCTGGAAAATCCAGATGCTCACCCACTGTTCCACAGTGACCGTGGATTCCAGTACACTAGCAGAACCTTCCACAAGAAGCTGTTGGATGCCGGAATGACGCAAAGTATGTCCCGTGTTGGCCGCTGTATTGACAATGGCCCGATGGAGGGCTTCTGGGGAATCTTGAAACGTGAATGCTATTACGGACAGACATTCACCAGCCGGGAACAGTTGATTTCCACCATTGAAGATTACATTGATTACTACAACAACCGCCGTTACCAGCACCGTCTGTTTATCCAGACTCCGATGCAGGCTCATGTCTGTGCTATGAATCGGGCCGCTTGACCAACGAATTGCACAAAAAATTCGCCGTTCCTTTGGTGAAACGGCGAATGAAATCTTATATTATTTTTTCTGTCTACTTGACGGAGTGCACCTCAGGTCTGCCAGCGGGGATTTTTTGCGGATCTGAGAGAAAAATCACTCCGACCGCAGGGCCTTGACGGGGTCGGATTTGGAGGCACCCTTGGCGGGGATGAAGCCGCCAAGGATGGTGAGCACGGTGGCGAGAACGATCAGCACGAGGGCTGCGCTCAGCGGCAGACGGGCCACCACGTTGGTGCCGTTGGAAACTTTCTGGATGATCATGTTGCCGGGGATGAGCAGGATCTCGCTCAGGATGATGCCCATCACGCCGGAGCACAGGCCGATGATGAAGGTCTCGGCGTTGAACACCTCGGAGATGTTCCGCTTGGACGCACCGATGGCGCGCAGGATGCCGATCTCCTTGCGGCGTTCGAGGACGCTGATATAGGTGATGACGCCGATCATGATGGAGGAGACCACCAGCGAAATGGAGACGAAGGCCACCAGCATGTTGGAGATCATGTTGATGATCTCGGTCACGGAGGTCATCAGGGTGCCGACGACGTCGGTGTACTGGATGACCTTATCCTCAGCGCCCTGCGCCTTCATGTTGTCGTTGTAGGCGTCGAGCTTGGCCACGACGCTGGCCTTGTGGTCGAAGTTCTGCGGGTAGATCTTGATCTGGCTGGGGTCGTCGAGGTCGGCGTAGCCCAGCGTCTGCAGGTTGCTGTCGTAAGTGGCGTTGGAGGAGAGCATGGCCGACTTCATCAGGTCGGTCAGGTCGTCCTCGGTCATGTTCACCTTGATGGCTTTCTGGAAGGCCTCAGCGTCGATCTTGAGGGCGCTTTCCATCTGGCTGCCCAGCTGGGCGAAGCTCTGCTGCATCTGGCTCTGGAGGTTCTGGCCCATCTGTGCCATCACCTGCGTCATGGCCGTCTGCATGGCGGCACCGAGCTGGGTCTGCAGCGTCTCGGTGATCTGGGACGAATAGCTTTCCATAATGGTGGACATGGACTTCTGCATGGCCTCCGAGAACTGCGTCTGCAGCTCGTCCTGATCGAACAGATCGCTCATGGCACCGTTCATCAAGGTCTTGAAGGCGTCGCTCTTGAGGTACTGGGAGAAGCTGATCTTGTTCAGGTTCAGGATGCCGTTGCCAATGACGTAATCCTTGTAGCCTACGAGGACTTTGTGGGCCAGCTCCTGAATCTTATCCTCCGAAATGGAAAGGTCCATGTTGGCGAAGATCTCGGTCAGGGCGCTCATGTCCATGTCGGGCATTTCGGTCAGGTCCATGTCGAGCTGGAAGTCGTCGGGGTTCAGCAGCTGGCTGAAATCCACCGACCCGTTGTCGAAGTCAAACGCACCGCTCAGGTCAAAGTTCAGCTTGCTGGTGTCGAATTGGAAGGCGCTTTTGAGCTGGTCGGTATCGATGCTGAACAGGGAGGCCATATCAAAGGCGGAAGCCTTTTCGGTGCCGAAGGGCTCACCGTTCATCACATTGATGGAGGGGTTGGCCAGCTGATCCTTCACGAGTGGGGAATCGGCGGCGCTGGCGATGACGTGCTGGGTCAGGGAAGCGGGGTAGGCGATACCGGAAGAAAGCATGGCCGCGGAGGCATCTTCCTTCGGCTGGACAACACCCACGACGGTGAGGGACTCGCCGGAAGCGACGAGGTCTTTCAGGAAGTCCTTGTCGTCGGACTTGTCCACCCAAGCGTTGTGCTCGTCGTCCCGCAGATAGCGGTCGGCGCTGTTCACAAGCTTGAACTCAATGCCGAGAAAGTCATCGTATCGGTACGTTTTGAAGTCCGAGGGGACATCGACGTTCTGGTTCTGGGCAAACTGCTTGATCATCTTGTCCAGTTCGGCGTTGTCCCGCAGACCGAGGGCATACAACGCGTAATCGGTGATGGTGCCGTCCGCGCCGAGGACCGCCACGCACTCGTTGTAGTTCTCCGGCCAGTGGCCCGCCTTGACTTCGTACTGGGAGTTATAGAGCTCCGCGCTCTCCGGCAGCTGGTAGAAGACGCTGGTGTTCATCATGGAGGACATCATGTCGTTGGAGGAACTGGTGGAGCTGATGCCCAGCGAGGCGAGGGAGGAGTCCGGGTTTACCTGACGAACGGTGCCGTCGGCGTTCTCCCGGTAGATCTGGGGCTGCACATTATAAGAATACTCGATGGAGGTGGCATCTTCCGCGATGGTGCAGTCGCTGCTTTCCAGATAGGCCTTGAGGGACTTCAGGTCGTTGGAGGTGATGCCCGCGACCATCTGGGTGATGAGCTGCCGCACCGGGACCATGCCCTCCTCCGTGGTGGTGCTGGAGCTGGAACTCGGCGCGCCGGAGGTGAACAGGGAAGTCAGGTCCATGCCGCTGCTCAAAATTTGCAGCGGGTATTCGGACAGGGTGGACTTTTCGGTGTCGTCGATATACTGGTTGACGCCCGCCGACAGCGAGATGATGAGGGCGATGCCGATGATGCCGATGGAACCGGCAAAGGCTGTGAGCAGGGTGCGTGCCTTTTTGGTCAAAAGGTTGTTGAAGCTCAGGCCCAGTGAGGTGAGGGGCGACATGGACGAGCGGCCCATGCTCTTATGCACCGGCGGGGACAGCTTGGAGGTGTCCGGCTCATAGGGGGCGGTGTCGGAGAGGATGACGCCGTCCTTCAGGTTGACGATGCGGGTGGCGTACTGCTGGGCCAATTCCGGGTTGTGGGTGACCATGACCACGAGGCGGTCCTTGGCCACTTCCTTCAGCAACTCCATGACCTGAATGCTCGTCTCACTGTCCAGCGCGCCGGTGGGCTCGTCGGCCAGCAGGATGTCGGGGTTGTTGACGAGGGCGCGGGCGATGGCCACGCGCTGCATCTGGCCGCCGGACATCTCGGTGGGGTGCTTGTGGAGCTGGTTGCCGAGGCCGACCTTTTGGAGCGCCTCGGCGGCCCGGCGGCGCCGCTCGGCCCCCGAAACGCCGGAGATGGTCAGGGCCAGCTCCACATTGGCCAGCACCGTCTGATGCGGGATGAGGTTGTAGCTCTGGAACACGAAGCCGATGGTGTGGTTGCGGTAGGAGTCCCAGTCGCGGTCGGTGTACTTTTTGGTGGAGATGCCGTTGATGATGAGGTCGCCGCTGTCGTAGCGGTCCAAGCCGCCGATGATGTTCAGCAGCGTGGTCTTGCCGGAGCCGCTGGGGCCGAGGATGGCGACGAATTCGCTGTCGCGAAGGTTCAAGCTGACCTTGTCAAGGGCCGTCTGCACAAGATCGCCGGTCTTGTACTCCTTGTGGATCTTTTTGAGTTGAAGCATGGATTCTGCCTTTCTGTAAACGCTGAAGATAAATCACTCTATTCTATCAGACGAATGTGAACAAATCGTTGCTTCTTGTTCCATTTCCGGTTGGGAAAGTTTGACACAATGAAAGAATTTTTCGACGATGGACAAAGAAATAACTCCCTCTTGCAATTGCAGCGAAAAGATGGTATTCTGAAAGTACGAAAGGCTTTTCCATCGGCTTTTCTTTGTCGAAGTACGCTGAAACGTGAAAAACAAGGCGAAAATCTGGGGCAAAACGACACATTTTAACGCTTTTTAGGGGATTGAATCTTTCTTGTCTGCTCTATAAAATAAGAATGAAAACCTGTATCTAATAAGGTACAGGAAGGAACGCAGCAAGGAGGAATCTTTTATGGAACGAGCATATGCCCCGTTGATTCGGCAGTTTTCGTCGATCAAGGGCTATCAGACCGCGTATACGCTGGTCTACTCGCTGGATGCGGCCGCCGAGGGCAGTTGTCAACTGACACTGGCCCGGCAGGGAGCGCAGGAACAGCGGGTCAGCATGTTGGTTCCGCTGGACCCGGAAAAGGGGTATCGGCTGCTGCAGTATCTCTACGAAAATGCCGTGCAGCCGGAGCAGTGGGACGATGTGATTGCGGATCATCTCCCGGCGCTGGCGGCCGCACCGAGAGGAGGCACCGCGCGTGAGCAGTGAACGGGAGGCGGCGGGCATGCGCGTCGCACTGATGAGCTACGACGAACGGGAACTCCGGGTCCGGAAATTTTATCTGGAGGAGCAAAGCCGGACGATCTCGTGCACTTGTTTCCAAAGCGGGGAACCGGTGCTGGAAGCGCTGCGGAAAGCGTGGTGCTTCGATGTGCTGGTACTGAGCGGCCAGTTGGAGGATATGGACAGCCTGACGTTCATCGAGCGGCTGAACCAACTGCCCAACCGCCCGGCGCTGCTTTTGCAGGGGGATGGCTGGTACGACGATCATACCACATCCTGCCTGAAGCGCAGCCGGAAGATGTTTTGCATCGAACACGGTCATCTGCAGGACCTGATGCGGGGGCTTTTGGGGGTCCCCGGCCAGAACTCCACCCGGATCGAGCGCTTCTGCATCCAACTGTACGAACAGTGGGGCATCCCGCAGCCCAACACCAATTGCGAATATCTGACGCTGGCGTTACAGATCGCCTGTTCAGCCGATGGAAAGCTGGCGCTCCGCAAAGAAATCTTACGGGGCGTCGCGGATGAATATCATATCACGGTGGCCGCTGTGGACAGCGGCTTGCGGCGCATGATCGACGGGCTCGAAACGCGGGCCCCCTCCGGTTGGGAGCGCTACAAGGCCGAAAACAGCCTCACCGGGATGAAGATCACGACGGGAAAATTGATCTACTCGCTGCAGCGGACCGTGCTGCGGCAGGGCATCGTGAAACGGGAGCATCTGTAAGGAGGTCGGCACTATGGTCAGGCAGGGGCAGGGAGAAGCGGAATTTCCGCAAAAACAGTTGGAAACGGCATTTCTGCACTCACTGCGCCTGATGGACCAGAACCGGGAGTACTTGCAGATGCACCTTGCCCCGGCCGCCGACTCCCGCGCCGCACAGGCGCTGGACGACATGGCTGTGGAGTCGGCCCGGCTGGAACGGACGTTCCGGGAAGTGATGGAGCTTTCCGCCCCGGAGCAGCCGCTGCACAAGCTCCCGCTGGACCTCTGCCAACTGGTCAGCCAGATGGCCCGGATGGAGGAGGAGATCAAGGCTCAGTGCGGCACGATCCTCCGGGCGGACTGCGGCGGCCTGACCCAGTGCCTCGTCTGGGGCGACCGGGTCATGGCGGAGCAGATCTGCTTCCATCTGCTTTCCAACGCCCTCCATGCCGTCGCCCCCGGCGGCAGCATCACCGTGGGGCTGCGCAGGACGGAGCAGGACGTCACCCTCTTCGTGGAGGATGACGGCTGTGGTTTGCCGGAGGGCGAAAGCTGGCTGGAAAACCGCCGCCGCTTTCTGGGCGGGGCACAGGCGGGGCTGCTGCTCTGCCGCCGGTACTGCCGCCAACTGGGCTGGGAGCTTGCGCTTCTGCCCCGCAGCCCGCAGGGGGTCCGCGCGGAGCTGAAGCTCCCGCTGCCCGCCCGGCCCGTCCCCATCGAAGCGACGGTCGAGTTCCGCTCCTCCACCGACAGGACCCCCACCGCATTGCAGCACCAGCTCCGCCGGGAACTCTATCTGCTCACCCGCAAAACACCGCTGTCGGATTGAACCGCATTTTCATACCCGCAGCAAAACCAACAAAAACCGCAGCTCCCTCGCAAGCACCCGCTTGCGGGGGAGTTTTTGTCCGGGGCAAAACACACAGAGTAAAGAATCTTAGTTATTTTGCTGGAAAAAGATGCCGCAAGTTCTGTGAAATTAACAAAATGTTTAACTTTATGAGCGGAAAATACTATTTTTTGCGTGTAAAATGGGGCATGCTAGTTGATTGTTCCGACGGTTTTGGTTATAATACAATTGTGTGCGAACCGAATGAATGATTCGCTAACGAACTAATTTTTAGCAAAGATCAGACGAAAAGTCTGCTGCATAAAAACTGGTAGGAATCGTCTTTCAGGAGGAAAGAGAAACGTGAGAGTAGGTCTTGACATCGGCAGCACCACCATCAAATGCGTGGTGCTGGATGAACACGATGCGATTTTATATTCGACATATGAGCGTCATTATAGTCACATTCTGGAAAAGGCGCAGGAGCTGCTGCGCCGCATCGACGACGAGCAGCTGCATGGGCAGAAAGCCCTGCTGAGCATCTCCGGCTCGGCGGGCATGGGTCTGGCCGATAGCTGCGGCGTGCCCTTCGTGCAGGAGGTGTTCTCCACCCGCGTGGCGGTCAAGCAGTTCGTTCCGGCAACGGATTGTGTCATCGAGCTGGGCGGTGAGGATGCAAAGATCCTCTTCCTGACCAACGGCACCG
>OLYB01000651.1_pt1 | contig 31928 bp, 29 predicted proteins | sample 1674481 | NCBI WGS metagenome assembly OLYB01 (sample SAMEA103958167, study PRJEB25191) | human gut metagenome
TGCCATTTGATGGGTGATCGTAAAATAGTGAATGGAGCGTATCAGTACAGATACGCTCCATTTCTCATACATATAACGGGGTACAACCCCTTGGCTCTCCCTCTGGGAGAGCTGTCACCGCAGGTGACTGAGAGGGCATTGCGCCCTGGTTTCCCCTCTCCGTCCTCGCTTCGCTCGGCCACCTCTCCCATAGGGAGAGGCAAGGGGCTGCTGTTTTCCGTTATTTCAATTCCCAAGTCTTAATCTGACTTGCCTTCTCGTACAGCTTCAGGTAGCTTTCGTACCGGGTCTTTTCAATCTTCCCCTCCCCGCAGGCTTCCCGGACGGCGCAGCCCGGCTCCCTGCGGTGAGTGCAGTCGTCAAAACGGCACTTTCCCAGATACGCCCCGAAATCCGCGAAGGCATATTGCAGATTCTCCTTGAGGATCACGTCCATTTCATCGGTGTCGAAGGAGGAAAATCCGGGGGTATCCATGACGAAGGTGTCGTCGCCCAGACTGTACAGCTCCACGTGCCGGGTGGTGTGCCGCCCCCGGCCGAGCTTTTCGGAAACCTCTCCTGTGGAAAGCTTCAGCTCCGGCGCCAGACGGTTGAGGATGCTGCTTTTGCCCACGCCGGAATTTCCGGTGAATGCCACCAGCTTGCCGCGGATCAATGTCCGAAGCTCCTCCACACCGCCGCCGGTCTCGGCGCTGGTGCAGATGACGGGGAAACCGGCGTTCCGGTAGATACGCACCAAGTCCACCGCCGGGTCAAGGTCGCACTTGTTAACGCACAGGTAAACCGGCACCTCCTGATCCCCCGCAATGGCCGCCACCCGGTCAATGAGGAACGGCTCCGTCACCGGATTGACGTTGGCCGCGAATACCACCAGCGCGTCAATGTTGGCGACAGCGGGGCGGACGAAGCAGTTGCGCCGGGGCAGCACCTTTTCCACCATGCCCTTCCCCCGCTCCACGGTGATGTCCACCATGTCGCCGGTGAGGGGCGTGCAGTTTTCCTTTCGCAGAATGCCACGGGCGCGGCAGGTGATCACCGCATCTCCCGCCTGCACGTCATAAAATCCGCTGATGGAACGGACGATCCGCCCGGTACGCTGTTTTTCCATACTCAATTAAACGGCACTTCCTTGGACTGGTAGTATTCTCCGTCGATGTAAATGTCATAGGTCTGGGTTCCGGTGCCTGTCAGGTCGCAGACAAAGCTGGAGGTTCCCGGCACGATCTCCCGGGACTCGATGACCTCCTTGCCGTTCAGGAAAATGCTCAGAATGTACGGCTCATCCCGTTCCGGCAGGGAGAACTGCACTCCGATGGTCACCGGCTCGTTGGGATCTTTGGGGGTCGTTGCCTGAGTGGGGCCGGTGGTTTCCTCCGGTCCTTTGGAGATTTGCAGAACGATCTCCGTGTTGACGTCGATCTCCGCGTTTTTCGCCGCGGACTGGTGAATGACCTCGCCCTTGGGCTTCAGGCTCTCCACTTCCTCGGTCTTGACGTTGCTGAAGCCCGCCTGACCCAGCAGCTCCTTGGCCTTGTCCACATCCAGTCCCATCACGTTGAGCATCTTCGCCGTGATGACGTCCGGGCCGGTGCTGACATAGATATACACCGTCTGTCCCGCCGTCATTTCCGTACCGGCGGACGGCTCCGTGCGGATGACCTGCCCCGCCTCGTATACGTAGCTGATCTCGTTGCGGGTGATCGGCTCAAAGCCCTGCCCCAGCAGGATGGACTTTGCCTCCTCCGCGCTGGTGCCTACGAAATTGTCCATGGTCTTGGCTTCCGGCCGCTGCCCCAGGCTGACGGTGATCCAAAGCTCCGAGCCTTTGACCACCTTGCTGCCGCCGGTCGGCTCCGTGTGGAGGATTTCTCCCTTTGGCTTCGTATCGTCGTACTGCTGCTGAAGCTTGATGGTAAAATCCGGGTACTGGGACGCAAGACTTTCGTCGTAAATGCTTCCCTCCAGATAGGGCACCTCCACCAGCGCCTTTTCCTTGCTCAGCAGCGCGCCGTTGAACAGTGCCATCAGGAAGATGAAGATCGCGATCACCGTCACGGCGCTGCAAACCACGATGGCCGTGGTGGCGACCCGGCTGCGCTCCTCCTTGCGTTCCTCTTTGCGCTGCTGCTGCTGCGCCTGACGGCGCTGCTGGGCGCGGCGGATGGACTCGTTGTCCTGCCCCGCCTGGGCGTTCTGGTGCAGGCGGATGCTGTCCGAGGACGTCCGGACGGGAGCCGCCCCGGTTTTGGCCTGCACCTTTTTCTCCGCCGTGGTCATGCCGCGGGAGAGGTTGGGGAGCACCCGCGTCGCATCGTCCACCATGGTATGGTAATCGAAGATCATGTCCGGGTTCTGCCGGAATTCCTCCATATCGTGGAGCATTTCCGTGGCGGAGACGTACCGGTCGTTGACTTCCAGCGCCATGCCCTTCATGATGATCTGCTCCAACCCTCTGGGAATATTGGGGTTCAGAGTGGAGGGCAGCGGCGCGCCGCCGTTGATATGCTGGATGGCCACCGCCACGGGGGATTCCCCGTCGTAGGGCGGGCGGCCGGTCATCATTTCGTACATGACAACGGCCAGAGAATAGATATCGGAACGGTTGTCAGTGTGGCCGCCCTTGGCCTGCTCCGGGGAGATGTAGTGGACGCTTCCCAGTGCTTCCTTCGTCAGGGTGTTGCTCTTGCTCATGACCCGGGCAATGCCGAAGTCCATCACCTTGACGGAGCCGTTTTTCAGCACCATGACGTTATGGGGCTTGATGTCCCGGTGGATGATTCCCCGGCTGTGGGCGTGCTCCAATCCTTTGGCGATCTGCATGGCAAAATGCAGCGTCTCCTTCCAGTTGAGCACCCCTTTTTTCTCCATGTACTGCTTGAGGGAAATGCCGTCGATCAGCTCCATGACGATATAATTGGCGCTGTCGGAGGCGGAAACGTCGTAGACCTGCACGATGTTGGGATGGCTCAGCATGGCCACGGCTTCGCCCTCGGCGCGGAACCGGCGGCGGAATTCCTCATCCCGTGCGAATTCATCCTTGAGTATTTTGACGGCTACCAACCGGTTCAGCCGGTGGTCACGCGCCTTATAGACGACGGCCATGCCGCCGGTACCGATGATCTCCAGAATTTCGTACCGGTCGTCCAAGAGCCGTCCAATATATTGATCCATATTCAGAAATTGCTCCTTTCGCGGTACTCAAATGGCAATCAGCACGCTGGTGACATTGTCCGGCGCGCCCCGGTTTTTGGCAATGTTCAGCAGACGCTTGCAGCAATTCTGCTTGTACACGCCGTGGACGACTTCGAAAAGAATTTCCTGATCGTCCAAGAGATTACTCAATCCGTCGCTGCACAGCAGCAGATAGTCGCCCTTGCCCACATCCAGATGGAAGATGTCGCACAGAACGGTGGTCTCCGTGCCGATGGCGCGGGTGATGAAGTTCTTGCCGGGATAGCTTTTCGCCACCTCCGGGGTCAGATCTCCCCTGTCCACCATCATCTGCACCAGAGAATGATCCTTGGTCACCTGCCGGATGCCGCCTTTGCCCACGTGATAGGCGCGGCTGTCCCCCACGTTAACTACGGTCGCCTTCCGGCCACGCACCATCACCGCCACCAGCGTGGTGCCCATGCCGTCGAATTCCTCGAACTGCCGGGACTGGTCATACACGGTGAAGTTCGCCAGCTTCACGGCGCTGCGGAGCATCTGGTCTACCTTGTCCTGCTCCATGACGGGCTTCCAGCAGCGGCGGACTTCCTCCACGAACACGTCCACCGCCAGAGAACTGGCAATGTTTCCGGATTTGGCGCCGCCCATGCCGTCGCAGACGATGCACAGCAGGTTGCCGCGGTCAAGCTGTTCAATTCTGTAGGAATCCTGATTCTGTTTCCGGACACAACCGGGATCGGTCAATCCCCAGCTCTGCATAGGCTCGCGCCCCCTTTTCTCTATCGCTTCTCTTTGCTTTGATTGTACTTTCGTCTCAGCTGCCCGCAGGAGGCGTCGATGTCGCCGCCCAGCGTTCTGCGGACGGTGGCAGTGACGCCGCCGTCTTCCAGCGTTTTCTGGAACGCCGCCACTGCCGCCCGGGTGCTGGGCTTCAGGGGGCTTTCCTCCACATGGTTTAATGGGATCAGATTGAAGTGGGCAGGCAACCCCTTCAAGCGCCGGAGCAGCTCTTTCGCATCCTCCGGGCGGTCGTTGACCCCGTCGATCATGGCGTATTCAAAGGAAATCCGCCGGGAGGTCGCCTGATAATACCGGCGGCAGGCCGCCAGCAGTTCCTCGCTGGGATAGGCTTTGTTCACCGGCATGATCCGGTCCCGCACCTCGTCGTTGGGCGCGTGGAGGGAAACCGACAGCGTCAGCTGCAGTTTCCGCTTCGCCAACTCGTCGATCTTCGGCACCAGCCCGCAGGTACTGAGACTGATATGCCGCATGGAAATGTTCATGCCCTCCGGGCTGTTCACCAGCTCCAGAAAGCGCATCACATTGTCAAAATTGTCCAGCGGCTCGCCAATGCCCATCAGCACGATGTGGGAAATGGGCAGGCCGGAGTCCACCTGCGTGAACAGCACCTCGTCCAGCATTTCATAGGGTTCCAGCCGCCGCACCAGTCCGCCGATGGTGGAGGCGCAGAAGGCGCACCCCATGCGGCAGCCCACCTCCGTGGAAATGCACACGGTGTTCCCGTAGTGATAGCGCATCAGCACCGTCTCCACGCAGTTGCCGTCGGACAGTTCCCAGAGGTATTTGATCGTGCCGTCCCGGGTGGATTCCTGCCTGCGCACCACCTTGGGGACGCAGATGGGATATTCCCGCGCCAGCGTGTCCCGGAGGGACTTGGGCAGGTTCGTCATTTCGTCATAGGCGCGGACGCCCCTGTGCAGCCAGGTGTAGACCTGCTTGGCGCGGAACGCAGGCTGCCCCAGCTCTTTCAGAACCGCCGTCAACTCCGGCAGGGTCATGGATTTCAGATTCATGCTTTTCTCCGCAGACGGCAGATAAAGAAGCCGTCGGTATCATACTCGCCGGGGATCAGGGTGAGCATCCCGGTTTCGTTTTTGGGAAATACATCCGGCAGCGGCAGCGGTTCCGTCGTGAATTCGCCATGCGCTGCAAGGAATGCGGAAACCACGTCATCGTTTTCCCGCTTCAGCACGGTGCAGGTGGAATACAGCAGCGTGCCGCCGGGTCTGACATAGGACGCCTGAGTCTCCAGAATTTTCAACTGCAAGGCCGGAAGGTCTTCCAGCTCTTTCAGGTTTTTGTATCGGATATCCGGCTTTTTCCGGATGATGCCCAGACCGGAGCAGGGCACGTCAGCAATCACGGTGTCCATGGCGCCGACCCACTCCGGCACAACCTGGGATGCGTCCTGTTGGCGCGCCGTAATGTTCGTCAGTCCCAGACGCGCCGCACCGTTTTCGATCAGGGCAGTCTTGTGAGGGTAAATATCACAGGAGACGATGCTTCCCTTACCGCCCATGGCAATGGCCGCGGCGAAGCTCTTGCCCCCCGGTGCCGCACAGCAGTCCAGCACGTTTCCGCCGGATTCCGGCAGCCCCGCGCACAGAACGCTGAGCTTCGCCGCCGGGTCCTGCACATAGAACAGCCCTTCCCGAAACGCCGGCAGCTGCTCTAAGCTTCCCGTGCCGGACAGCACCAGACAGTCCGCCATCCACTCGTGAGGTTTGACGCAGACGTGTTCCGCCGTCAGCCGCTCGGCCAGTTTCTCCGCAGATATCCGGAGGGTGTTCACCTGCACCACCGTCCGGGGTGCGGCATTGTCGGCAATGAGCATGGGTTCCAGCTTTCCCTTGGGCAGGTTGGCCTTTAGCAGGGAGATCAGCTCGTCCGGGTGGCTGTAGCGGTCGGCATAGGACACCGGCTCCTGCAAGGTTCCCTTTGTCGCCGCCGCCTTGCGCAGAACGGCATTCACCAGCGCCCCGGCCTTCGGATTTTTGCAATATTTTTTTGCCAGCGTCACCGATTCATTCACGGCGGCGCTTTCTGGGACCTTGTCCAGCTCATAAATCTGGTACAGCCCCAGATGGAGGATGTCCCGCACCACGGGATGGAGGTCTTTCAGCCGCCCCGTCAGGAGCTGCTTCAGGTAAAAATCCAGCTTGTTCCGGTTTTGCAGGACGCCGTAGCACAGCCGCGTAGCCAGCGCCGCGTCCCTTGGGGACAGGCGGTCCCGGGCAATATATTCTTTCAGCGCCCCGTTCGGCCATGCGCCGCTTTTACGGCAGGCGATCAGCGCGTTCAGCGCCGTTTCTCTCGCGCCCATCAGCGCTCCAAGGGATGACCCCGGAAATAATCGGGCGCCGCCATGCGCTTGCCGCCCTCGGCTTGCAGGGAAATGATCTCCACCGCGCCCTCGCCGCAGGCGATGCGCAGTCCGGTCTTCGTCAGGCTTAAGATTTCGCCGGGCTTGCCGCTGCCCTCCACCACCCGGGTATCATGGACTTTGAAGGTCTTGCCCTGCAATTCCATGGTCGCAACCGGCCATGGATGCAGCCCCCGGACGTGGTTATGCACCTGCTGCGCCGTCTTCGTCCAGTCGATGGGGCACATGGACTTGTCCAGCATGGGAGCATAGCTGACCCCCGACGCATCCTGAGGCGTGGCAGGCACCTTCCCGCTTTCAAACCGGGTCAGGGTCCTGCTCAGCAGTTCCGCGCCCAGCACCGCCAGATGCTCCAGCAGCTCCCCCGCCGTTTCGTTTTCGCCGATGGGTGTCTTGGAAATGTCAATGATATCCCCGGCGTCCATTTCCCGGGTCAGGTACATAGCGGTAACGCCGGTCTCCGTCAGGCCGTCCAGCACCGCCCACTGATAGGGGGCGGAACCGCGGTACTTTGGCAGCAGGCTGGCGTGGATGTTGATGCAGCCGTATTTCGGCACGTCCAGCACCTTCTGGGGCAGGATGCGCCCGTAGGCCACCACGGCGCAGATATCCGGCTGCAAGGCGCGGAGCTGCTCCACCGTCTCTTCCTCCCGGAAATTTTCCGGCTGGAATACGGGGATTCCGGCAGCCACCGCCACCTCCTTCACCGGGGACGCCACCAGCTTCATGCCCCGTCCCTTGGGGCGGTCAGGCTGTGTGTAGACGCCCACCACGTCGAAGCCGTCGGCCAGAATTTTTTTCAGGCAGGTCGCCGCGATGTCCGGCGTACCCATAAACACAACACGCAAGGATGATCCCTCCGTTACTTTTCTTGCTCCAGTTCTTCCTCCGTCAGGAACCGCTCCATGACCTCGGTGTAGACGATGCCGTCCAGATGATCCAGCTCATGGCAGAAGCACCGGGCGATCAGTTCCTCGCCCTCAGCCTCGAACCACTCACCGTTCCGGTCCTGCGCGCGAACCTTGGCATAGTTGGGGCGCTTCACCAGACCGTACTTGCCCGGAACGCTGAGACACCCCTCCGCGCCGCACTGCTCACCGCTGGTCTCCACCAGCTCCGGATTCACCAGCTCCAGAATTTCCTCGCCGGTATCCACGATCACAACCCGGCGCAGAATGCCCACCTGGGGGGCGGCCAGTCCCACGCCGTTAGCTTCGGCCAGGGTATCGGTCATGTCGTTCAGCAGTTTGTGCAGCCGCCAGTCGAACTTCTCCACCGGACGGCATACCTTGTGCAGCGCCGGGTCTTTGTATGTCAGAATTTTGCGCAGTCCCATGATATTACCTCGTTTCTCTTATGGTAAACGGGTTGCCGGTCAGTCGAATCCGTTCACATCAATGTAGGCGCTGACACCCCGGTTTGCCTTGTCCTTTCCGAACTCCCGGAGGAGATAGGAAAGCAGCTGGCGCATCGTCCGGGTCAGGCGGCAGCGCAGGGTCAGCTGGTAGCGGAAATGGTAGTTGACCTTCGGCACGGCGCAGGGCGCAGGCCCCAGCACCGCGCAGCGCTCCTCCCGGTAGGCTTCCTGACGCAGACACGCGATCAGACTGTCCCGGAATTTTGCCGCACCCCGAAGCACCGCCGTTTCCTCCCGTCCCGTCACCACCACGACGGCGAGATCGCCGAAGGGCGGCGCGTTCTGTACCCGGCGCAGCTGAATCTCCAGATCGTAAAATCCGTCGTAATCCTGCTCCGCCGCGTACCGGATGACCTGATGGTCGGGCACCATCGTCTGAATGATAGCCTTTCCGGGGCTGTCTCCCCGGCCGGCTCTGCCCACCACCTGGGTGAGCATATTGAAGGTGGTCTCCCCTGCCAGATACCCGCCGGTGTACAGGCTCAGATCGGCGTCCAGCACTCCCACCAGCGTGACGTTGGGGAGGTTCAACCCCTTGGCCACCATCTGGGTGCCAAGGAGCACGGGAACGTTCTCCTTTTGGAAGTGTTCCAGAATTTTTTCGTGTGTATTCACGGCGCTTACCGTGTCAGCGTCCATCCGGTCGGTCTCCATGTCGGGGAAGAGGAACTCCAGCTCCTCCTGCACCTTCTGGGTACCGGTGCCAATGGTTTTCAGCGGGCCGCCGCACGCCGGGCAGCGCTCCGGCACCGGCTGGGAAAAGCCGCAGTAGTGGCACATCAGCCGGTTGTTGGCGCTGTGATAGGTCAGGCGGACGCTGCACCGGGGACATTCCGGCGCTTTCCGGCAGTCCACACACACCAGCGCCCGGCTGTTTCCCCGGCGGTTGAGCAGCAGAATCGTCTGCTTTCCCGCGTCCCGGTTGTCGGACAGCGCTTCCCGCAGAGGGATGCTCAGGGAAAGATCGTTTCCCAGCTTCAGCTCCTCCCGCATATCCACGATGTCCACGGCGGGCAGCTTCCGTCCGCCATAGCGTTCCGCCATAGTGTACAGGCTGTAAGCGCCGGTCTTCGCCCGGTACATGCTTTCCACGGAGGGCGTCGCGGAGCCGAGCAGCACCAGTGCGCCTTCCTTCGCGCCCCGCCAGATGGCGACCTCTTTGGCGCTGTAGCGGGGGGAATTTTCGGATTTATAGGAATGCTCCTGTTCCTCGTCCAGAATGATCAGGCCGGGGGTACATGGGGCAAACACCGCCGAGCGGGTCCCTACGACCACTTTCGCGTCGCCGCTTCGGACGCGCTTCCACTGGTCGTACCGTTCCCCCGCCCCAAGGCTGCTGTGCAGCACCGCCACCTGAGCGCCGAAATAGGCCGTCATCAGCCCCAGCAGCTGGGGCGTCAGGGCGATTTCCGGCACCAGAAGCAGGGTGCTTCTGCCCGTTTCCAGACAGGTTTGGATGAGTTTGATATAGACGGAAGTCTTTCCCGAGCCGGTCACCCCCCGAAGGAGCGCGACCCCCGGATTTTCCTGCGTCATTTGCTCCGCGAGTCCGTCATAGCAGCGCTGCTGATCGGGGCTGAGCACCAGCGGCCCGTCCAACTTTGCCGGACGGATTTCCCGGCATCGAAGGACCGGCTGCTCGGTCAGCGTCAGATACCCCAGTTTTTCCAGCCGGTTCACCGTCGCGGTAGAAGCGCCGGTAAAATAGCACAGCTCCTTCACGGACACGCTGCCCACGCCGCACATCAGCTCCAGCACATTTTTCTGCATGGCAGCGGATTTGGGGCGGTGGGAGGCGTACTCCATGGCTTCCTCGGTGGAAACCGCCAGAGCGGCGATTTTCTCCGTCTTGTCATTGGCGCGGCGCAGATATTCCGTTTCGGCGGATATCCACTTTTTCCGCGCAAGATACGCGATCACGCCGGAAAGGGTTTCCTCGTCGGGAATCAGAGCGCGCAGAGCAGATTCCTCCGCCTGACCGCCCAGATTTTCCAGCAGCGCAAGCACCTCCGCCGCGCCGTCCTTACGGATGGCCTTTTCCTTCCATGAGCGGTCGCCGGTGAGAGATATCCGTTCCCGCGCCTGAAACCACAGTCCCGCCGGGAGCATGACCCGGAGGCACTCATAAAAGGTGCAGAAATACCGCTCCCGCAAAAACGCCGCCAGCCGCAGCTGATGTTCCGACAGAATCGGCGCTTCGTCCAGACACCGCTCCACGGCTTTCAGCTTTTCCTCGCTGCCCGTCTCCACGGTGAGGACGACGCCCTCGGTGCGCTTGTTGGCGCGGCCGAAGGGCAGCTGCACCCGCTGGCCGGGCTGCAGGGTCATCCCCTCGGGGATTTTGTAGGAATAGGGCTTGTCAATGGCATAGGTCGCGGCGGAAACCGCGATTTTCGCAATCATCCCTCACCCCATCCTTTCCGGCTGCTTTTCCGGAGGGTGTTCGCATCCCCCGGAAAAGCATCATTTCATATACTCTTCCTTCACGGTGGCGGAAAGCTCGCCGTCCGCCACTTCCTCAATGGCCATGGTCACGGGCTTTTCCGGCAGATCTTCCTGAAACGCCTCGGCCTCAGCGGCGATCTGACGGGCGCGGTGCGCCACCAGATTCACCAGCAGATAACGGCTGTCCACTTTCTTCAGCAAATCAGCAACAGGGGGGTATAGCATAATTTCGTTCCTCCAATAAAGTAGCAATATATTCAGTCAGCCAGATTGGCAATGATTGTCAGAATTTCTTCGGCGCAGCGCTTCGCGTCGTCGTTAACGACGGTGTAATCGTACCAGCTTCGCTGCTCCATTTCCCATGACGCCCGTTCCAGACGCATTCTGATCTGTTCCTCCGAGGTATCGCCCCGGCTGCGCAGACGGCGCTCCAGCTCCTCCCGGGACGGCGGCATGATGAAGATCAGCACCGCGTCAGGGGCGGACTGCTTCACCTGCTTCGCGCCCATGGGTTCGATGTCCAGAAGCAGCAGTCCCTGCTCCATTTTTTCCTCCGCCTGAGCGCGGGGGGTGCCGTAGTAGTTGCCCGCGTGGGCGTCGTATTCCAGAAACGCATTTTCCCGGATCATTTCCTCGAAGCGCGCCTTGGTCACGAAGTAGTAGTGTACCCCGTCCGTCTCCCCGGGCCGGGGCGGGCGGGTGGTGGCGGAGACGGAAAATTTCAGGTCGTCCCGGCCGTCCATCACCTGCTTCAGGACGGTGCTTTTCCCCACGCCGGAAGCGCCGGAGATCACAAACATTTTTCCCTTGCTCACGGCTCAATCCTCCTTTATTTCTTCTTCCGGTCTGTCCATCCACCGGGCGTAAAGCGTCTCGGTGGGGATGCCGGAGAGGATCACGTGATCGGTATCCATCAAAAGCACGGCCTTTGTCTTGCGCCCGTAGGATGCGTCAATGAGCATTCCCCGGTCTCTCGCCTCCTGAATCACCCGCTTGATGGGTGCGGAGTCCGGCGCTACAATGGCAAGCACCCGCCCCGCGGCGACCATGCTGCCGAAACCGATGTTCACAAGCTTCATAGCTACTCCTTACTCGATGTTCTGGGTCTGCTCCCGGATTTTCTCCAGCTCGGCCTTGATCTCCACCACGACCCGTGCCAGACGCACATCGGTGCACTTGGAGCCGATGGTGTTGGCCTCCCGGTTCATTTCCTGCAGCAGAAAGTCCAGCTTCCGTCCGACGGCGCCGCCGGTGGTGAGCATGTTGTTCATCTGCTCCAAGTGGCTTCTTAAGCGGACGGTCTCCTCGTCCACCGCCACCTTGTCGGCGAAAATAGCGGCTTCCGTCAGGATGCGGCTTTCGTCAATGGCGGTGCTCGCCAGAACCTCTTTGATCTTATTTTCCAGACGGGTGCGGTAGTCCAGCACAGTCTGGGCGCCGCCCGCTTCCGCCTGACTGACCAGCGACAGGATCGTCTGTCCCCGGCTGCGCAGATCGTTTTCCAGCGCCTTGCCTTCCGTGGTGCGCATGGCGTCGAAGCCTGCCAGCGCCTTATTCACAACGGACAGCATATCGTCCAGCAGCTGCTGCTCGTCCACCTCCGGCTTCTCCACGGTAAACACATCCGGCATCCGGGACAGAAGCGACACGCTGATGTCCTCTTTCACGTCGAAATTTTCCGCCATCTGCTTCATAGCGGCCAGATACCCCGCCACCATGGATTCATTCAGGGTGACCTTTACGTCGGCGGCACCCTCGGAGCGGACGGACAGGAACACGTCCACCTTGCCCCGGGAGATGGCGTTCTTCACGGCCTGCTTCACCGCGTCCTCTCCAAAGGACAGGCTGCGGGGCAGCTTCACGGTGCAGTCCAGATAGCGGTTGTTGACGGAGCGCAGCTCCACCGTAAATTCTCTTCCGTTCACGGTCTCCACGGCGCGGCCGTAGCCGGTCATACTTTTAACCAAACTCATTATCCCCTTTTTTCATGGCTTTTCTCATATTTTCCTTGCGAAAGCTGTGATTGTATAGTCAATATTGGCCTTTCTCACCACTTTGCGGTCGTACACCAGCACCAATGCGATGCCAAGCACAAACCCAAGCCCCCCGACCAGCGCGCCGAAGCCGCCCAGCCGGAAGCCGATATAGTATCCCAAGAAGAACAGCACCAGCGGCGCAATGTACAATACCGCCGCCGCTTTCAGCACCGGGGCAGTCTCGGATTCCACCTTTACCAGCTCCCCCCGGCGCGCGCCGATGGGGTTCTTTGCCGTAAACGTCACCGTTTCCTTCGCCGCGCCGCAGCCGGAACATTTGTGGCAGTCGCCGGAACAGGCGCTTTCCCGGATACGGAACACCAGCGCCGTGCCGTCGTCATAGGTTTCCTTTACCCGGACGAGCTGTTCCATGCCGTCACCCCTTTACCGTTGCCGATACGGAATACGGCCCCATTACCGCGCCGACTGCCGTGAATTCCTCGCCGAAGGTGATGGACGCCTTGTAGGTGGCCGTTCCCGCCACGGCGTTGGAGAAGTCCACCACGACCTTGATATCGTCTCCCGTCAGCTGGCTGATCTGTCCGGCCGCGCCCCGCACCCGCACCGTCAGGCTGGCGTTGATGATCTCCACCTCCATGCCCTCCGGCACGTTGATGGCCTCAAAATTGTCTACGGTATATTCTCTGGTACTCAGGCCGGAGAACTGGATGCTCACCGTGGCCTCGTTCACGCCGGTCTGGTTGGTAATGCCGTCGGGCAGGTTGATGGTGTAAAGCATATTCTGGGACTTTTCCACCGCCCGCAGGTCGATCTCGGCCAGGGTATAGCTGTCGCCCAGCTCTGCCAGCGCGGCATCGCTGCCCGTGACCCGGATGGAAGCGGGGTTGACCGTTATGGTGGTGTTTTCTTCCGTAGCACCGCCGCCGTAGGTGACCTGCGCCACCAGCTGCAGCTCCTTGATCCTCTGGATCTTCATGTCCAAATGGATTTCTTCCACATCCGTGGTGATCTCCGCCGCGTCCACGGGGTTGCCCTCCGCGTCACAGAGGGTATAGCGGTAGCTCTCGCTGATGGACTCTGACTGATCCGTCAAGTCCACCTCGATCACCGCCTGCCGGATTTTGTCGGCGACGGAGGCGGGGCCGATGATGTTCACCGTGGAATAGTCCAGCTGAACGTTTTCCGTGTCGTACAGATAATCCTCCGACCGGGTGCCGTCATATTGCACCACCACCGGCACATCCTTCACCCGGCGGTATTCCACATCTACATAAAAGTCGCTCTGGGACAGCGTCTCGAAGGCATTCTGCGCCACGTTTCCGGGGTAGGAAATGGTGTAGCGCAGATTGATCTTCTGCCCCGGCTCGGTGATCGCGGACAGGTTGGCCTTGACCGTAATATTGTTCTGGTTGACCTTGATCAGATCGCTTCTGGCGCCTGCCAGCTGCAGCGACACCGTGGAGGAAGATGTGGAGGTACACATCAGCCCCCGCTCGTTCAGGACGCTCTCGCCCTCCAGCACCACCGGGATGTTGTAGTAAGTCTCCTCGGAATTGGGGCTGACGTAAGTGATGACGTACAGCCAGAGGCCAAAGGCGATGACGATGGACAGCAGAATGGAGCCAAATCTATTTTTCATTGTCGTCCGTCTCCTTTCTGCGGGGCTGCAGCTTCTGCTTCAGCCGCAGACTCAAGTCCTGCTTCTCGTCCCCGTCGTTGGCAGGGCACAGTTCATTGTGCAGCAGCTTGTCCAGCGTCTGGGGCGCAAGGTGCCGCTTGAGCATTCCGCCCACCGCCACGGAAATGGTGCCGGTCTCCTCGGAGACGATCACCACCACCGCGTCGGAAGCCTCGCTCATGCCCACGCCGGCGCGATGCCGGGTGCCCAAGTCCGAGCTGAGACGGTTGCTGTCGGACAGGGGCAGCACACACCCCGCTGCGGCGACCCGGCCGTCCCGGATGATCATTGCGCCGTCGTGAAGGGGGGAATTCTTAAAGAAAATGTTCCGGATCAGCTGCTCGGAAACCTGACCGTCGATCTGGGTGCCGGTTTTGAAGTATTCCTCCAGCCGCTGCTCCCGGGCGAAGACGATCAGCGCGCCCACCTTTTCCCGCCCCATGGCCTCGCAGGCACGCACGGTCTGGGTGATGACCGCGTCCATCTCCTGCTGTACGGGCTTGTTGACGCCGAAGATACTCGTCAGCTTCACGCTGCCCAAATGATCCAGCATCCGCCGCAGCTCCGGCTGGAACAGGATCACCAGCGCCAGCAGTCCGATGGCCAGGAACTGGTTCATGATGAAGCCCACCGTGTACAGATGCAGGAAATCCGTCAGCCACGCGATGATCAGCACCGCGACCACGGCCTTGGCGATCCGGGTGGTGCTGGGTGTCTTGATCAGCGGAAGAATTTTATATATCAGAAACGCGACTACGGCGATATCCAGATAGTCTGACCACTGCATCCGCTGTATCTGATGCAGCAAATTCTGAATGCTCTCCATAAACGTTCTTACCCCTTTTATGTCAACTTTTGTATAGCGCATACTCCGCTATCGTAAATTTACTATTATCTGTTCTATTATAACGAATACCGGCGCTGATGGCAATAGCCAATCTGTAAAAAAATTGCGGCTAAACTCTGGGAAGTTTGGATACCGTTCGGAGAAACGCGTCGGTTTGGGCGTCGGATGCGTCGTGGCCAAAGCTGACCCGCACCGTCCCCGATTCCAGCGTCCCCGCGCTTTCGTGGGCAAAGGGGGCGCAGTGCAGACCCGCACGGACCGCAATGCCCTGCTTCGCCAGAAACGCCGCCGCTTCCTCACAGTCCATCCCCGGCCGGAAGGACACCGTCGATGCCTGATGCGCCCCGGCGAATACCTCCATTCCCAATTTCTGCAAGCCCTCGGCGCACCGTTCCAGCTGCCGGTGCTCCCGGCGGAAAATGTTCTCCACACCTGTACGGCGGACAAACCGCAGTCCCTCTGTCAGTCCCGCGTAGCCGGGCACGTTCAGGGTTCCCGCTTCCAGACGGTCAGGCAGATAATCCGGCATGGCCTGATTGACGGAGTCGCTGCCCGTCCCCCCGAACAGCAGAGGCTGAGCATCGCCGCCGCAGAGCAGCAGCCCCGTCCCCTGAGGCCCCAGCAGCCCCTTATGCCCCGGCATGGCGATAAAATCCGCCCCCAGCGCCTGAAGATCCACGGGCAGCGCCCCGGCGGACTGGGCGGCGTCGATGATGAACGGCACCCGCCATTTCCGGCACATCTCCGCCAGCTGCTCCACGGGCAGAATATAGCCGAACACGTTGGAAACGTGGGTAAATACCGCCGCGTCCGCTCCCTGCTTCAGTTCCCGCCCGAAGCGAGAAAGGGTGTCCTCCCAGTCAAACAGCCGCCGCCCCGCCACCCGGATATCCGCCCCCAGCGCATGAAGGGGGCGGGTCACGGCGTTGTGCTCGAACCCGGACACGATCACCCGTCCCCCCGGCTTCACGACGGAACGGATGGCAATGTTCAGTCCATGGGTGCAGCTGGTGGTCAGCGCGACCTGCTCCGGTCGGCAGTGGAACAGCTCCGCCGCAGCTTCCCGGCAGGCATACACCGTCTCCGACGCTTCCATTGCCGCGCTGTAGCCGCCCCGCCCCGGATTCGCGCAGGTGTACATCGCCCGCTCCACCGCCCGGTACACCCCCGGCGGCTTGCGGAAGGAGGTGGCGCCGTTGTCCAGATAGATCATACCGTCAGCTCCTCCAGATTTCCGTCCGGGCGCTGGGCATAAATTTTGCGCAAGGGGACGCCGTTCTCCCGCAGAAGCTCCACCACTGGGATGATGTCTTCCGTTTTGATCCGCAGACTGTAGCCGCAGCCCTGCTGCTCCATCCACTTGGGCGTCCGCTGGAGGACGCAGCGGTGGTTGTTCCGGTTCAGCAGCCGCTCGCCCCGCTGGGCAAACGTCACCGAGCGGAACGTGATGATAAAGATTCTCATAACGCAAAACCTCCCGGCACAATCTATGCCCGGGAGGTCGAAACCGTGCGTATTCCGGCAGCGAAAACGTGGCAGCCGTGCAGGCGGCTGCCACGTAAAATCATGGTTTGCTTTCGTTTTCCAGCGTGATGGTCGTAACGTAGTCCGGATTCGGGACATAAAGACGGTAACTGTTCCCCGACAGCTCCATATAGTAATAGCTCCAGCCGGATTTGAATTTCAGTCCCACCGTGATGGACGGCTGATTCTGAGCGGCGGCGGGCAGGTTGTTCAGCACCAGACATTCCCCTTCCTCCGTGGTGTAGTCCCCCCGATCCGCGGGTTCATCCGCGCCGTTCAGAAGAATGTGGTCGCCGACGTAGGGTTTCATCGGGATGGCCACGCAGCACGAGCCCGTTTCCCCGAGGATTTCCCAGAATTTTTCGTATTCCCCGTCGGTGAGAAGCGCGCGCAGTTGGTCGTCCATGTAGATCTGGGAATCCCTGCGCAGGTCGTATTTCTTTGCGTACTCGCTTCTTCCCGCCAGACGCTGGTCATACTCCTCCTGCGTCCAGACGCCCGCTTCCAGATACTGGTCGGCAGTGTCATCCGTCAGACCGTACCTCTCGCACCAGAACTGATTGTCGGGTCTTTGCAGGATTTCCTGCTTCAGCGTATCCTCCGGCGTAAAGCCTACCACCGTTTCCCCAGGCATGACCCCGGACAGGTCGTAGCCCAGCGCAATGGATCTCCCGTCATAGTAGCTCTGAAACAGCGTGAACTTGGTGTAGTCCGCTTCGGCAAATTCGACGGTTTCCGGCGTCTGGGACTGGGTCGCACTCTGCGCCGCTTCCAGAACCGGCTCATCCCGCGGCGTCGCCTTGGGCTGAGCGGCCGCAAAAATATTGGGTATCCACCCCGCCGCCGCGGCGGTCACGGTGAGCAGGCTGACGCAGATGGCCGCGGCCAGAATGTAGAGGATGGTTTTCCTCCCGGAAAAGTGCTTTTGTTTCATATCGGTTGCCTCCTGTGCGGCGGCGTCCACCATGTCCAGATACCTGTCATCCACGTACTCCAACGCTCTGAAAAGGTTCTTTCCGTTCATACGTTGATTCCCTCCCTTTCCAGCTGCTTACGCAGCTTTTGCCGCAGACAGCTCAAGCGGTACTTCACGTTCCGTTCCGTCAGGCCGAGCTTGTCCGCGATTTCCGCAATGGTCATGCTGTAGTAATAGCGGCTCAGGAATACGGCGCAGTCCTTCTTATCCAGCTGGGACAGGAACCGGTTCACACTCCCCGCAGCCAGCTTTGCATCCACGGCGGCCTCCACATCGGAGCGGGGGTCTGCCAGACAGGCGTCCAGCTCCGACAGCAGGGTGATCATATGCACATCCCTGCGTTTGGCGGTGATATAATCCAGCCGGTCAAAGGCCAGGTTTCGGGCAATTCGGGACAGGAAATGCTTCAGCACTCTGGGAATTTCCGGTGGAATGGCATTCCATGCAGCCAGATACGTATCCGCCGCAATTTCCTCCGTATCCTCCCGGCAGCGCAGGATATTGTAGGCGATCCGATTTATGTAGCCGCCGTATTTCTTCGCCGTCTCGCCGATGGCTGCTTCCTGCCGGGACAGGTAAAGCGCGATGATCTGGGTATCTTCCATCAGGACACCTCCTCGTGATGTGTAAGGCATTACACCGCTATAGTAGGAAAACCGCGGCCTATGGACAAAGTTTTTCTGAGATGCAGAGAAAAAAGGCGTGACCCGAAGGTCACGCCTTTTCAAGTTCATTGTCTAACGGGAAATTACTCGTCGATCTCGGTAACGACGCCGGAACCAACGGTACGGCCGCCTTCACGGATAGCGAAACGCAGGCCCTTCTCGATAGCGATGGGGGTGATCAGCTCAACGCTCATAACAACGTTGTCGCCGGGCATGCACATCTCAACGCCTTCGGGCAAGGAGATGATGCCGGTAACGTCGGTGGTACGGAAGTAGAACTGAGGACGATAGTTGTTGAAGAAGGGAGTATGACGGCCGCCTTCTTCCTTGGACAGGACGTAAACCTGACCCTTGAACTTGGTGTGAGGATGGATGGAGCCGGGCTTGCACAGAACCTGGCCTCTTTCGATGTTCTTCTTGTCGATACCACGCAGCAGAGCGCCGATGTTGTCGCCGGCTTCAGCGTAGTCCAGCAGCTTGTGGAACATCTCGATGTCGGTAACGACGGTAGCCAGCTTGTCCTCGCGCAGGCCGACGATCTCGACAGGCTCGTTCTTCTTGACAACGCCACGCTCCACACGACCGGTAGCAACGGTGCCACGGCCGGAGATGGTGAAGACGTCCTCAACGGGCATCAGGAAGGGCAGGTTGTCGTTACGCTCGGGAGTGGGGATATACTCGTCAACAGCGTCCATCAGCTCCTTGATGCAGGCATACTCGGGAGCATCGGGGTCCTTGGACTCGGAAACCAGAGCGTTCAGAGCGGAACCCTTGATGATGGGGGTGTCGTCGCCGGGGAAGCCATACTCGTTCAGGGTCTCGCGGACTTCCATCTCGACCAGCTCCAGCAGCTCCTCGTCGTCAACCTGATCGCACTTGTTCAGGAACACAACGATATAGCGCACGCCGACCTGACGAGCCAGCAGCAGGTGCTCACGGGTCTGAGCCATGGGGCCGTCGGTAGCAGCGATAACCAGAATAGCGCCGTCCATCTGAGCAGCACCGGTGATCATGTTCTTGATATAGTCAGCGTGACCCGGGCAGTCAACGTGAGCGTAGTGACGCTTGTCGGTCTCGTACTCAACGTGAGCGGTGTTGATCGTGATACCACGAGCCTTCTCTTCGGGAGCCTTGTCGATGGAAGCGTAGTCCTCGAACTGAGCCTGACCCTTCATAGCCAGATACTTGGTGATAGCGGCGGTCAGAGTGGTCTTGCCGTGGTCAACATGGCCGATAGTGCCGATGTTAACATGGGGCTTATTTCTTTCAAACTTCTGCTTTGCCATTTGAAATATTCCTCCTGTTATAATTGTTGATTGAATTTAATAAACAACTTTAGTCTGGGTGCTTCCGCACATCGTATACATCATACAACACTTTGCGGGGAAACACAAGAAAAATTTTTGAAAATTTACGTCAATTTCCTTTGGAAATCAGTCCTTGCCCCGGGACTTGACAATTTCCTCGGTCTTGGACTTGGGCAGCTCGGCGTTGTGGCTGGGCTCCATGGAGTAGTTGCCGCGTCCCTGCGTCTTGCTGCGCAGGTCGGTGGCGTAGCCGAACATCTCCGCCAGAGGCACGTTGGCATCGATCTGGACAGAACCGGTACGGGTGATCTGACCCAGAATGTTGCCGCGGCGGGCGGTGATATCGCCGATAACGGTACCCATATATTCGTCGGGCACGTTGACGGAAACCTTCATGATGGGCTCCAGAATGACGGGGTCCGCCTTCTTGCAGGCTTCCTTGAACGCCATGGAACCGGCGATCTTAAAGGCCATTTCGGAGGAGTCGACCTCGTGGTAAGAGCCATCGTACAGGGTGACCTTCACGTCCACAACGGGGTAGCCGGCCAGAACACCAGCCTCCATCGCGCCCTGAATACCGGCGTCGACGGCGGGGATATACTCCTTGGGGATGGCGCCGCCAACAACGGCGTTGATGAACTCGTAACCCTTGCCGGGCTCGTTGGGCTCCACATGGATCTTGACGTGACCGTACTGGCCTTTACCGCCGGACTGACGGGCGTACTTGGTCTCCTGATCCACAGCCTTGCGGATGGTCTCCTTGTAGGAAACCTGAGGAGCACCCACGTTGGCCTCGACCTTGAACTCCCGCAGCAGACGGTCAACAATGATCTCCAGATGCAGCTCGCCCATGCCGGCGATGATGGTCTGCCCGGTTTCCTTGTTGGTGTAGGTGCGGAAGGTGGGGTCTTCTTCAGCCAGCTTACTCAGGGCGATGCCCATCTTTTCCTGACCGGCCTTGGTCTTGGGCTCGATAGCGACCTCGATAACGGGCTCGGGGAAGACCATGGACTCCAGAATGATGGGGTGATCCTCGTCGCAGAGCGTGTCGCCGGTGGTGGTGTTCTTGACGCCGACCACGGCGGCGATGTCGCCGGCGTAGACCTTCTCAATGTCCTCACGATGGTTGGCGTGCATCTGCAGGATACGGCCCATACGCTCGTTAACGCCCTTGGTACAGTTCAGCACAGTGGTGCCCTTCTCCAGCGTACCGGAGTACACGCGGAAGTAGCACAGCTTGCCCACGTAGGGGTCGGTGGCGATCTTGAAGGCCAGAGCGGAGAAGGGTGCATCGTCGGAAGCGGGACGGAAATCCTCTTCCTCGGTCTCGGGGTTGACGCCCCGGATGCCCTTCTTGTCCAGGGGGCTGGGCATATAGTCCACGACTGCGTCCAGCAGCTCCTGAACGCCCTTGTTCTTGTAGGACGTACCGCAGACGATAGGCACCATCTCGTTGTCGATGGTGGCTTTGCGGATGACGGCCTTGATCTTCTCGACGGGGATCTCCTCGCCTTCCAGGTACATCATGGCCAGGTCGTCGTCCAGCGCGGTGACCGCATCCATCAGCTTCTCGTGGTACTCCTCGCAGATATCCACCATATCCTCGGGAATATCCTCCGTGCGCACGTCCTTACCCAGCTCATCATAGAAGACGTTGGCTTTCATGGTGAGCAGGTCTACGTTGCCCTTGAAGAAGGTCTCGCTGCCGATGGGCAGCTGGATGGGCACGGCGTTGCACTTCAGGCGCTCGTGGATCATGTCCAGAACACGGAAGAAGTCGGCGCCCATGATGTCCATCTTGTTGACGTAGATCATGCGGGGGACCTTGTACTCGTCGGCCTGGCGCCAAACGGTCTCGGTCTGGGGTTCCACACCGCCCTTGGCGCACAGAACGGTCACGGCGCCGTCCAGAACACGCAGGGAACGCTCCACCTCAACGGTGAAGTCCACGTGACCCGGGGTGTCGATGATGTTCAGCCGGCAGCCCTTCCAGAAGCAGGTAGTTGCAGCGGAAGTGATGGTGATGCCGCGCTCCTGCTCCTGTGCCATCCAGTCCATGGTGGCGGAGCCGTCGTGGGTCTCACCGATCTTGTAGTTCTTACCGGTGTAGAACAGGATACGCTCGGTGGTGGTGGTTTTGCCGGCATCGATGTGTGCCATGATGCCGAAGTTTCTTGTATTCTCCAGAGAATACTGTCTAGGCATTGGTTTTCTCCTTTATTACCAGCGGAAATGGGCGAAGGCCTTGTTGGCTTCAGCCATCTTGTGGACGTCCTCACGCTTCTTAACGGAGGCGCCGGTATTGTTGGCAGCATCCATGATCTCGGCAGCCAGACGCTCCTTCATGGTGTTCTCGCTGCGGGCGCGGCTGTAGTTGGTGATCCAGCGCAGCCCCAAGGTCTGACGGCGGTCAGGGCGAACTTCGATAGGCACCTGATAGGTGGCGCCGCCGACACGGCGAGCCTTCAGCTCCACGGCGGGCATAATGTTTTCCATTGCCTGCTGGAACACTTCCAGGCCATTCTTGCCGGTCTTGTTCTCGACAATTTCAAATGCACCATACACGACCTTCTGGGCAACACCCTTCTTGCCGTCCAGCATGATGCTGTTGATGAGCTTGGTAACCAGAACGGAATTGTAATTGGGATCCGGAAGGACCTCTCTCTTGGGAACATTACCTCTTCTGGGCACTTTGCTTCCCTCCTTCATAATATAATGATTTCATCGGTACTCGAAAGTGTGACTTTCGTTGTGCCTGGCCAGAGGTTTCATGGGAAGCCCCGACGGGATTCCCCTCAGAGCTTCGATCTATATAAAACCATCTTGGCAAGGCGAAGCCTTGCGAACGGGCTTGGAAAAGTCAAATTGGATTGGCGGAAAGAAAATTACTTCTTCTTACCGGCCTTGGGGCGCTTCGCGCCGTACTTGGAGCGAGACTGCATCCGGTTCTGCACGCCCTGGGTATCCAGAGTGCCGCGGATGATGTGGTAACGAACGCCGGGCAGGTCCTTGACACGGCCGCCGCGGATCAGCACCACAGAGTGCTCCTGCAGGTTATGGCCGACACCGGGAATGTAAGCGGAAACTTCCATACCGTTGGTCAGACGCACACGGGCGATCTTACGCAGAGCGGAGTTCGGCTTCTTGGGGGTGGTGGTACGAACAGCAGTGCACACGCCGCGCTTCTGGGGGGAAGGCAGATTCGTCGCCTTGTTCTCCAGAGTGTTCAGACCTCTCTGCAGAGCAGGAGCGGTGGACTTGTAGGTAGCCTGCTGACGGCCATTTCTTACGAGCTGATTAAAAGTAGGCATCTATTTTCTCCTTTCTTTTGTTCTCGCCATTTGGCGGGTCTTATATTCTACGGACGGTTGTCCGATAGAACCAGAATCAATCCACGACAGCGGCAGCCGCCGCGCCCACCTCGATACCACAGGCACGGCCAAGCTCGGCCATACTGGGCACCCAGACGGTCTGGATCTCCTGCGTCCGGCACAGCAGCACGATGGGCTCTATGACGGCAGGATCGGCATTTTCAGCCAGAAAAACATACCTGGCGCGGCCTGCCTCCACAGCTTTTTTCAGCTGCTTCGCGCCGACCACCGTCTTAACGCCGGTGAGATCCGGCACATTGCCGCACTCGGGTATTCTACTTTCCTTTTTTGTATCCATACAAGATGATATTATACGCATTTTTTCAGGATTGTCAACAAATTTTCCAGATTTTTTTCGTTATGTTCTTTCTGAGAGGTATTATTCAAAACACCCATATATATTCACACGCAATCTCCAGCAGCCGCCTGTCCAACTCGTCTGACGTGCATACGAATTCCCATACGAGGTCTTCCTGCTCACGCGATAATGTTGTCGTCATGTCAGAAAATTGTTTCTCTAAAACAAGGTACCTTTGCAGGATACTACTGTAGCTTGAATCCAGCTTGGCAATTTCCCGTAGCTTTGCCAATTTCTTTTCTACTAAATCATCCATATTTTCCCTCCTGCGACGCAATAATTAAGTCATTTGCCCATATCATTCTAATATATCGCTATAATATTGTCAATACTGCGTCAGAGGTGAGCCAATATGAAAGATGATTTCCCCCGGTATACGCTGCGCATTTCTCAGATTCTGCTGGACAAGATTGGATATATTGCCGAATACGAGGGTCGAACCAAAAATAAGGAAATTGAACAGCTGATAAAGAAGCGCATTGCGGAATTTGAGGCCGCGCACGGCGTTATAGACGAAGCCGCCCTCGCATCCGACTGATGCGAGGGTCATTTTTATCATTTTCAATATTGCAAATCCGGCCGCCGCCCTTTCGGGCAGTGGCCGGATTGTTTATTATCAGTTCAGTGCGTTCTCGATCATTTCCTCGGGGATTCTGGCTTCGGGGGTCGCGCCGGGCTGGTAGTCCCGGTAGGCCATCAGGCCCGAACCGGCGGGGATCAGCTTGCCGATCAGCACGTTCTCCTTCAGACCTACCAGATGGTCTACCTTGCCCTTGATGGCGGCATCGGTAAGCACCTTGGTCGTCTCCTGGAAGGAGGCGGCGGACAGGAAGGAGTCGGTGGCCAGAGCGGCCTTGGTGATGCCCAGCAGCATGGCGCTGGCAGTGGCGGGGCGCAGCTCGGTCTCGCCGGCGTCAATGCGGCGCTGAATTTCGGCGTTGGCATCCTCGAACTCGAAGTTGTCGATGGCGCTGCCGGTGAGCAGCGCGGTATCGCCGGGATCCTCCACACGCACCTTGCGCATCATCTGACGGATGATGACCTCGATGTGCTTGTCGTTGATCTCAACGCCCTGCTGACGGTACACCGCCTGGACGGACTGCACCAGATAATCCTGCACAGCCTCCACGCCGGAGATACGCAGAACATCCTGGGGATACAGCGCGCCGTCGGTGATGGGCTGACCCTTTTCCACGACCTTGCCGTGGGCGACCTTCAGTCCCACGGAGTAAGGCACCTGATACACCTTCACCTCGCCGTCGTCGGCGGTCACGGTGATGTTACGCAGGGCGGTGCGGTGGGTCTCGTCCACGCTCACTACGCCGGTGATTTCGGAGATCTGCGCCATCTTCTTGGGACGGCGTGCCTCAAACAGTTCTTCGACTCGAGGCAGACCCTGGGTGATATCGTCGCCCGCGACGCCGCCGGAGTGGAAGGTACGCATGGTCAGCTGGGTACCGGGTTCGCCGATGGACTGGGCGGCGATGATGCCGACAGCCTCGCCCAGATCGACCTCCTTGGAGGTGGCCAGGTTCATGCCGTAGCACTTGGCGCACACGCCCACACGGGCGCGGCAGCCCAGAATGGTGCGGATATAGATCTTGTTGATGCCGTGCTGCTCGAACTTCTCCGCGTCCTCGGGCATCATCATGACGTCCTTGGAGTGCAGCAGCTCGCCGGTCTGGGGATCGACCACATCGTGGACGGGATAACGGCCGCGGATGCGGTTGCCGAAGGTGTCGATTACGTCGCCGTTCTTGTCGTACACCGCGCCGACCCAGATGCCGTTGGTGGTGCCGCAGTTGTGCTCCCGGATGATGACGTCCTGAGAAACGTCCACCATTCGACGGGTCAGGTAACCGGAGTCAGCGGTACGCAGAGCGGTATCGGTCATGCCCTTACGGGCGCCTCTGGAGGAGATGAAGTATTCCAGAACGGACAGGCCTTCACGGAAGTTCGCCTTAACGGGAATTTCGATGGTACGGCCTGCGGTATCGGCCATCAGGCCGCGCATACCGGCCAGCTGACGGATCTGTGCCATGGAACCACGGGCGCCGGAGTCGGCCATCATGTAGATGGGGTTGAACTCGTCCATGCTGCCCTGCAGGGCGTTGGTGACGTCCGCGGTGGTCTTTTCCCACTGCTGAACCACCAGACGGTAGCGCTCGTCGTTGGTGATATAGCCCTGACGGTAGAAGTGCTCGATCTCCACGACCTTCTTCTCCGCGGAATGCACCATCTCGTACTTGACGCTGGGAACCACCATGTCCGCGATGGACACGGAGATAGCGCCCTTGGTGGAATACTTGTAGCCCAGAGCCTTGATGCGGTCCAGCATCTCGGTAGCGATGGTGAAGCCGTGGCGGCGGATGCACTTGTCGATGATCTTGCCCAGCTGCTTCTTGCCGACAAGGAAGCTGACCTCCAGATCGAACTCATGGCCGGGGACGGTGCGGTCAACAAAGCCCAGATCCTGCGGGATCGGCTCGTTGTAGATCAGACGGCCGACGGTGGCGTCGATGATGCGGTAGCGCATCTCGCCGTCGATCTTCTTGCCGTAGCGCACCCGGATCGGCGCGTGCAGACCCACGGTGCCGGCAGCGTAGGCGGCAATGGCCTCGTTGACGGAGGAATAATTGTGGATGGGGCGGAACTTGGCAATGGCCTTGCCCGCGGCCTTGGCGGCCTTGTTGGCGGCGACGAACTCGTCCGCGTCCACGATCTCATTGACGGGGAAGTCGGTATCACCGGGGTCGGTGACGAACACGGTCTCCGCGCCCTTCTCGGCCTTGCCCAGACGGGTGTAGGTCAGATAGTACGCGCCAAGGATCATATCCTGCGTCGGCACGGTGACGGGCTTGCCGTCCTGAGGACGCAGCAGGTTGTTGGCGGACAGCATCAGCATTCTGGCCTCAGCCTGCGCCTCGGGAGACAGGGGTACGTGAATGGCCATCTGGTCGCCGTCGAAGTCGGCGTTGAAGGCGGTGCAGCACAGAGGATGCAGCTTCAATGCGCGGCCTTCCACCAGAATCGGCTCAAAAGCCTGAATGCCCAGACGGTGCAGGGTAGGCGCACGGTTCAGCATGACCGGGCGGTCCTTGATGATCTCGTCCAGAGCGTCCCAGACCTCGGTCTTGCCCTTGTCGATCATCTTCTTGGCGGACTTGATGTTGTTGGCCAGACCGTCGGAGACCAGCTTCTTCATAACGAAGGGGCGGAACAGCTCGATGGCCATTTCCTTGGGCACGCCGCACTGATACAGCTTCAGCTCAGGGCCGACGACGATAACGCTGCGTCCGGAATAGTCAACACGCTTGCCGAGCAAGTTCTGACGGAAGCGGCCCTGCTTGCCCTTGAGCATGTCGGACAGGGACTTCAGCGCCCGGTTGTTGGCGCCGGTGACGGCGCGGCCGCGGCGACCGTTGTCGATCAGGGCGTCCACGGCCTCCTGCAGCATCCGCTTCTCGTTGCGGATGATGATGTCGGGGGCGTGGAGCTGCACCAGCCGCTTCAGACGGTTGTTTCGGTTGATGACACGGCGGTACAGATCGTTCAGATCAGAGGTGGCAAACCGGCCGCCGTCCAGCTGGATCATGGGACGGATGTCGGGGGGAATGACGGGCAGCACATCCATGATCATCCAGCTGGGCTTGTTGCCGGATTCCCGGAAGGCTTCCACAACCTCCAGCCGCTTGACGATCCGCAGCTTCTTCTGGGAGGAAGCGGTTTTCAGCTCCTCACGAAGCTGATGGCTCAGCTGATCCAGATCGATCTGCTCCAGCAGCGCCTTGACGGCTTCCGCGCCCATACCGGCCTTGAAGTCGTCCTCGTACTTTTCCCGCATGTCCCGGTATTCCTTCTCGGTGAGCACCTGATTCAGCGCCAGAGGTGCATCGCCGGGGTCGGTGACGATATAGGCGGCGAAGTACAGGACTTTCTCCAGCACCTTGGGGGAGATGTCCAGAATCAGGCCCATCCGGGAGGGAATGCCCTTGAAATACCAGATGTGGCTGCAGGGGGCGGCCAGCTCAATGTGGCCCATGCGCTCCCGGCGCACCTTGGCCTTGGTGACTTCCACGCCGCAGCGGTCGCAGATCTTGCCCTTGTACTTGATTTTCTTATATTTACCGCAGTGGCACTCCCAGTCCTTGGTCGGTCCGAAGATCCGCTCGCAGTACAGGCCGTCCCGCTCGGGCTTCAGGGTACGATAGTTGATGGTCTCAGGCTTCTTCACTTCGCCATAGGACCACTGCCGGATCATCTCCGGCGAAGCAATGCCGATTTTAATGGCATCAAAGGTGGCATCTGCCATGTTTCAGCCTCCTTAATCTTCGTAGCTATCGGTGTCGGACTCCTCCGCATCACCGAACACATCCAAAATACTCTCCGGGCTGTCTTCGTCGATCACGAAGCCCGCGTCCAGCACCTCGTCGGTGGAGCCGACCACCACCTCATTGTCGGTGTCGGAGCTGTAGACCACATCATCGTCGTCATCGTCGTCCTTCAGCTCGATCTCGTTGCCGTTCTCGTCCAGCACGCGGATGTCCAGACACAGCGCCTGCAGTTCCTTGACCAGAACCTTGAAGGATTCCGGCACGCCGGGCTTGGGAATGTTCGCGCCCTTGACGATGGCCTCGTAGGTCTTGACACGACCGGTGACGTCGTCGGACTTGACGGTCAGGATCTCCTGCAGGGTATAGGCGGCGCCGTAAGCTTCCAGCGCCCAGACTTCCATTTCGCCGAAACGCTGGCCGCCGAACTGCGCCTTGCCGCCCAGAGGCTGCTGGGTGACCAGTGCGTAGGGGCCGGTGGAACGGGCGTGGATCTTATCGTCAACCAGATGATGGAGCTTGAGGTAGTAGGGATAGCCGACGGTGACCAGATTGTCGAAGGGTTCGCCGGTACGGCCGTCGTACAGAACGGTCTTGCCGTCCTCCCGCAGGCCCGCCAGCTTCAGGGTGTCCCGGATGTCCTTCTCGTTGGCGCCGTCGAACACGGGGGTGGCGACCTTCCAGCCCAGCGCCTTGGCGGCGTAGCCCAGATGGACTTCCAGAACCTGTCCGATGTTCATACGGGAAGGCACACCCAGAGGATTCAGCACGATGTCCAGCGGGGTGCCGTCGGGCAGGAAGGGCATATCCTCTTCCGGCAGGACGCGGGAAACGACGCCCTTGTTGCCGTGACGGCCGGCCATCTTATCGCCCACGGAGATCTTTCTCTTCTGGGCGATATATACCCGGACGGACTTGGTGACGCCGGGGGCAAGCTCGTCGGAATTTTCCTTGGTGAAGACCTTGACGTCCACCACGATACCGCTTTCGCCATGGGGAACCTTCAAAGAGGTATCCCGGACTTCTCTTGCCTTCTCGCCGAAGATGGCTCTCAGCAGCCGCTCCTCGGGGGTCAGCTCGGTCTCGCCCTTGGGGGTGACCTTACCAACCAGATAATCACCGGCGTGAACCTCCGCGCCCACGCGGATGATGCCGTTTTCGTCCAGATCCTTCAGGGTATCCTCGCCCACGTTGGGGATGTCCCGGGTGATCTCCTCGGGGCCAAGCTTGGTGTCACGGGCTTCGGTCTCATGCTCCTCGATGTGGATGGAGGTGAAGACGTCCTCCCGCACCAGACGTTCGTTCAGCAGAATGGCGTCCTCGTAATTGTAGCCTTCCCAGGTAACGAAGCCGATGAGCACGTTCTTGCCCAGAGCCACCTCGCCGCCGGAGCAGCTGGGGCCGTCGGCAATGATCTGCTGGGTGTCCACCCGCTCGCCAACCACCACGATGGGACGCTGGTTGATGCAGGTGCCGGCATTGCTCCGGGCGAACTTGGTCAGATGGTAGGTCTGTACGTCGCCGTCGTCATACTTGACGGTGATGTCGGTAGCGGAAACGGCGGTAACAGTGCCCGGCTTCTCCGCCTTGATGCAGACCTCGGAGTCTACGGCGGCCTTATGCTCGATGCCGGTGGCAACGATGGGCGGCTCGGTGGTCAGCAGAGGCACGGCCTGACGCTGCATGTTTGCGCCCATCAGAGCACGGTTGGCGTCGTCGTTCTGCAGGAAGGGAATGAAGGAGGTCGCGATGGAGATCATCATTCTGGGGGACACGTCGATATAATCGATGACGCCCCGGTCCACTTCGATGATCTCGTTGCGGTGACGGCAGGTGATACGGGCATTCTTCAGGCAGCCGTTTTCGTCCAGAGGCTCGTTTGCCTGGCCGATGTAGAAGTCGTCCTCCACGTCGGCGGTCATATACTCCACGTCCTTGGTGACGAAGCCGGTGGCCTTGTCCACCTTGCGGTAAGGCGCTTCCACGAAGCCGTACTCGTTGATCCGGGCGAAGGTCGCCAGATAGTTGATCAGGCCGATGTTGGGGCCTTCAGGGGTCTCGATGGGGCACATACGGCCGTAATGGGTGTAGTGAATATCACGCACGTCGAAGGACGCCCGGTCACGGCTCAGACCGCCGGGGCCCAGAGCGGACAGACGGCGCTTGTGGGTCAGTTCGGCCAGAGGGTTATTCTGATCCATGAACTGAGACAGCGGGGAGGAACCGAAGAATTCCTTGATGACGGCGGTAACAGGCCGGATGTTAATCAGGCTCTGGGGGGTGACCGCATCCAGATCCTGAACGGTCATACGCTCCCGGATGACTCTGTCCAGACGGGAGAAGCCGATGCGGAACTGATTCTGCAGCAGTTCGCCCACGCAGCGCAGGCGGCGGTTGCCCAGATGGTCGATGTCGTCAGGCGTACCCACGCCCATGGCCACGCAGTTCAGATAGTTGATGGAGGCCATGATGTCGTCCACAATGATGTGCTTGGGAATCAGGTCGTCGATCCGGTCGGCGATGGCGTCCTTCCAGCCGTCGGCGGGGACGGTCTCCAGCATTTCCTTCAGAACCGGGAAATGCACCTTCTCCCGGACGCCGTACTCCTTGGGGTCGAAGTCCACGAAGGCGTCCATCCAGACCATGTTGTTGGAGAACACCTTGACGTTGGTGTCGCCGACCTTGATAACAGCCTCGTTGACGCCCTTGCGGCTCAGCTCGTGAGCCTGCGCGCGGGAGATGAACTCGCCGGGCATGACCAGAATCTCGCCGGTCATGGGGTCGGTGATGGGCTCGGCCGCTTCCTGACCGGACAGGCGGCTCCAGATGTCCATCTTCTTATTGAACTTATACCGGCCGACGGTGCTCACATCGTAGCGGTGAGCGTCGAACAGCAGCCCTTCCAGATGGGCAGTGGCGGTCTCCACCGTGGGAGGCTCACCGGGACGCAGACGGCGGTAGATTTCCAGCAGGGACTCCTCCCGGGTCTTGCAGGGATCCTTGTCGATGGTCGCAAGAATCCGGGCGTCCTCACCGAACATCTGCTTGATCTGCTCGTCGGTCTGCACGCCCAAAGCGCGGATCAGGCAGGTGATGGGCAGCTTGCGGTTCTTATCGATGCGCACCCAGAATACGTTGGCGTTGTCCGTCTCGTACTCCAGCCATGCGCCGCGGTACGGGATGACCGTAGCGGTGTAGGTGTGCTGGTCGGCCTTGTCCACCTCGTGGCCGTAGTACATGCCGGGGCTGCGGACGATCTGGGAAATAATAACACGCTCTGCGCCGTTGATGACGAAGGTGCCGCCATTGGTCATCACAGGGAAATCGCCCATGAAGATTTCCTGTTCCTTGATTTCGTCGGTCTCGGTGTTGCGCAGGCGCACCCGAACCTTGATGGGCTTGGCGTAGGTAGCGTCCCGCTCTTTGCACTCCTCGATGGTGTACTTGGGCTTGTCTTCCATGGTGTAGTCCAGGAAGCTCAGCTCCAGCTTGCCGGAGAAGTCGGTAATGGTACCTACGTCCTTGAAGACTTCCCGCAGGCCGGTTTCCAGAAACCACTGGTAGGAGTCCTTCTGGATCTTCAGCATGTTGGGGATCTCCAGGATCTCTTCATACTTCGCGTAGGATTTACGCATGGTCTTGCCGTACATAACGTCCTTGACCATTGCCATATGGATCATCACAGCCTTTCTTTCGGATTGTGTTGCTTATTTAATACGCTCGGAGCCGTTGTCAATTTTGCCGAACTTGGTACTTGACACGGCCCGATTCCTGTGCTAAAATGTCCATGTTGGGATAGGTTCGCGTAAATGGGCATAGTACCACAGTATGGACTTCCAGTCTACCATATTGTCCAACTTTTGTCAATGAATATTTTCCACAATTCCGGGGCTTGCGCCTCGTTTTTTTGCGCCTATTTTGCCGAAAATTCCCTATACCTTCCATAGAAATCCCGGACTCTACGCTCCGTGTGTGTACGTTTTCCCTTCCCTCCCGTAAAATGAAGCCCGGAAAGGAGGCTCCCCATGAACCAAATTCAAATCGGCAGATTTATCGCCGCGTCCAGAAAAGCCCAAGGCCTGACCCAGGGGCAGCTGGCAGACAAACTCGGCATCAGCGACAAAACCGTATCCAAATGGGAACGGGGAGTTTCCCATAGTTAAAGATACCACACCAAATATGATGAACCCACGCTTATACACTACCAGCTATAATAAGCCGTAAGGACAGCAATTTGACACTGCTGTCCTTTCTTTTATAAAATTGCAGTACACAGAAAAAAGCTGTAAAATGAAAAATATATTTGTCCTTGTAACAATTCTCGGACATTTGCCTGTTATACTATCTGCAAAAAGCAAAGGAAGTGAGAATATGGAGCAGATTTTAATTGTCGAGGACGACAGTTTTTTGAATAAGATGTTAGACTATAACCTGACCGCAGACGGCTACGGCGTGACTTCTGCCCTAAATGCCAGAACCGCAGCCGAAGCCATCCGCCAGCGGGAATTTGATTTAGTGCTGCTGGACATCAACCTGCCGGACGGGAACGGTTTTGAACTGTGCAAGCTGATAAAGCCCCAGCACCCGGATACCATCGTGATTTTCCTGACCGCCAACGATCAGGAGAGCGACCAGATACGGGGCTATGAGGTGGGCG
>OLYB01000704.1_pt1 | contig 30308 bp, 30 predicted proteins | sample 1674481 | NCBI WGS metagenome assembly OLYB01 (sample SAMEA103958167, study PRJEB25191) | human gut metagenome
CTTATAGAAGTGATCGGCTGAATTATAATTCATAATTTACAACTCATAGTTTACAATTCATAATTCAAAAAAATGTCCTCCTCCCTTTTCGAAGAAGCAATTAATCTCCAGCGTGCTGCGCACGAACTGATGTATTTAGGTATGGACGGTAGTCCTATCTATAGTGATGACCTTTCCCGCCGCAACGGTGAGGTTTACCGCTTGACTGCGGCTTTGTATGGTTCCAGTGCTCGAGGTACTACTACGGAAGAACAGGCAAACGTCTGTCTTGCTCTCTTAATGGGTTATAACGCATCGTTCATTGACCATGGCGAGAAGCAGGATCACCTCCAGGAGATATTAAACCGTTGTTGGAATCTCCTTGATACCCTTCCCGCTTCGCTGTTGAAACTCCGTCTGCTTACTGCCTGTTATGGAGAAGTGTTCGATGAGCTCCTGGTCGACGAAGCCCGGAAGATTATTTCTTCCTGGGACTCCGCATCGCTCACTGCCGAACAGCAGGAAGCTGTCGAGGAATTCCGGAATGTAGTTGACAATCCCTATCCGTGGGAATATCTTGAGGACTAAAACAGGTGAAAGTTTTCTCGCAAGGCAAAAAAAAAATGGAGTGGAGAATGTAAGAGACACGGGAAAAGTTAAAGACATATAGAGCTAAACATACAAGTGATATATTCATGTAATGAGTGAAAAGGATTCCACGCATTGTATTACGAAAAATAGCCTCCAGAGAAACGGATTATATGGCATTTCTGCCAATGAATATAGTAAAATAACTTATTATTTGATTAAAAATATAACTCAAAGTGGGTTATACCCCCTTTAGTAGATGCCCAATATCTATTGAATATCCGGGAAGCGTGGTACTAACTCTTTCATTACTACGCGAAGTAATAAATATAAATCACCTTTGGTTCCACCTTCCCGGATTAGTTTGATTTTTTCAGTGTGTGACATATAAGAATCTAACAAACATTAAATTATGCGTCGAATCTTATTTCTGATTTTATGTCTTTTTATTTTCTTCGGTTCTGCCTATGCCCAGCGCATGTCCGACGAGCAAGTGGTTGAATATGTGAAACAAGCACAGGCAGCCGGAAAATCTCAGAAGCAGATGACTGCCGAACTGTTGCGCCGTGGTGTGACCCGCGAACAGGTGCTCCGCATCAAGGATAAATATGAGAACTCGGGTGTTGCTGTCCCGGGTTCTGAAGCTCCCTCACAGATGCGCAAGCGTTCGGTTGCTGTGGGAGAATCCTACGAGGCTGCCGAACTGGATGACCAGAAAGCGGTTGTTGATGAGAGACTTGAAAGCCAGTCCGCCCCTGAGGCTGCCGGCATACAGATTTTCGGTCATAATCTGTTCCAGAACCGTAATCTCTCCTTTGAACCTAGTGTGAATCTGGCTACTCCGGCAAATTATCGGCTGGGGCCCGGTGACGAGGTGATCATAGATATTTGGGGAGCTTCCGAGAATACCATCCGCCAGACCATCAGTCCCGAGGGTAGTATCCAGGTGAAAGATCTCGGTCCCGTTTATCTGAACGGCATGACTGTTAAAGAAGCCAACGCTTATCTGCAACGGGAACTGTCCAAGATCTATTCCGGTATCGGAGGGGGGGATCCCAATTCACAGATCCGTCTGACTTTAGGCGATATACGTACCATTCAGATTCATATTATGGGTGAGGTCACGGTGCCGGGTACTTATACACTTTCGGCCTTTTCTACGGTTTTCCATGCCTTGTACCGTGCCGGTGGTGTGAATAATATCGGTAGCTTGCGTGACATCCGTCTGGTTCGTAACGGAGAGACGATAGAGCATTTGGACGTCTATGAGTTCATCATGCAGGGCAAGATGAATGACGATGTCCGTCTGCAGGAGGGCGATGTGATTATCGTGAGTCCCTACCAGTCGTTGGTCGAGATAGTAGGTAAGGTGAAACGTCCCATGTATTATGAAATGAAGCCTGCCGAGACGGTTGCTTCCTTACTGAAGTATGCGGGTGGCTTTATGGGAGATGCCTATAAGAAGGCTGTACGCATCATCCGTAAAAGCGGACGTGAACATCAAGTATATAATGTGGATGAGATGGACTATTCCGTATTCCGTTTAGACGACGGTGACTTAATGACGGTTGACGCCGTACTCGACCGTTTTGAGAACAAGGTTGAGGTCAGTGGTGCCGTCTATCGTCCGGGGCTTTATCAGTTGGACGGTGAGGTGAATACGGTGAAGCAGCTGATAAAGAAGGCTGAGGGACTCCGGGGAGATGCTTTCCTTGCCCGGGTCCTTCTGGACCGTGAGCGTGAAGATCTTACGCACGAAATGGTTGCCGTTGATCTGGAGGGTATCATGAACGGTACGGTTTCTGATATACCCCTTCAGAAGAACGACCATCTGTATGTTCCCGGTATCCATGACTTGAAGGAGAGCGAGACGGTCTCCATTTATGGTGAGGTGCTCAATCCCGGTACTTTCCTGTACTCCGATAACTTAACGATAGAGGATATGATTGTCCAGGCGGGAGGTCTTACCGAGGCTGCCGCCACTACCTGTGTGAGCGTGACGCGCCGCATCAAGGATCCCAAGAGTACTGCCTACAGCAGCAAGCTTGCGGAGACATTCACCTTTGACATCAAGGACGGTCTTCTGACGGATGCCGGTAGTTTCTACCTGCAACCTTTCGATGTAGTCCAGGTTCGTCGCAGTCCTGCCTACCAAGTTCAGCGCATGGTGACGGTTGCGGGTGAGGTGCTTTTCAGCGGCAGCTATTCGTTGTTGAAGAAGAATGAACGTCTGAGTGATGTGATAGGTCGTGCAGGCGGAATTACTCCGGCGGCATATATAAAGGGGGGACGTTTGATTCGTAAGCGCAATGATGAGGAACGTCGGCGTGAGACGGATGTACTTCGCATAGCTCAGAGTGGTGAGGGGAAGGATAGCATCTCTGTGGACAAGCTTGCCATCTCTGAGACTTACGCAGTAGGCATCGATATGGAAAAGGCTCTGTTTAATCCGGGAAGTGACTATGACATTGTCCTGCGTGAGGGAGATATCGTTTATATTCCTGAATACGTCAATACGGTGAAGATCAGCGGTTCAGTGATGTATCCTAATACAGTAACCTGGGAGAAAGATGCCAAGCTGAAACATTATATCAATATGGCAGGTGGTTATGGCGAAAATGCGAAAAAGAAGAAAGCATACATCATTTATCTGAATGGTACGGTAGCCCGTGCTAAGAAGAGTGACAGTGATTTAATCCAGCCGGGTTGTGAGATTGTGGTTCCCACGAAGTCTGAGAGGAAGCGTCTCCAGCTTTCCGAGATTATGGGGATGAGCTCCATGACTGCGACGATTGCGGCGATGGTGGCTACGTTGACTAATGCTTTTAAATAATAAATAAGTGGAAGATATAAAAAGAAAGGATGCTGATATGAATGACGGACAACAGAATAAACATCCACAGGAAGAGGAGATTGATTTGCTTGAGCTTGCCTTGAAGGTCTGGGCAGAGCGCAAGTGGATATTGAAGTGTTGCGGCTATGCAGTGATTGTGGGACTGGTGATTGCTTTCAGTATTCCGAAAGAATATACAGCTACAGCTACAATTGCTCCGGAGTTGTCGGATGGAAAGAGTGGGGGAGGATTGTCTTCTCTTGCTGCCATGGCAGGATTTAATATAAATACTTCTTCTGGTGCTGATGCTATCTATCCTGATTTGTATCCCGATATTGTGAGTTCTACTCCCTTTATTACTGGTCTTTTCAATATTCCAGTGAAAGACCTAGAGGGGAAAATAGATACTACACTTTATTGTTATTTGGACGAGTATCAACGTTCTCCGTGGTGGAGTGTGATAACTTCTGCTCCTTTCAAATTTTTAAATTGGATAGTTTCTTTGTTCAAAAAAGAAGCTGATGTTAATGAAGGTGGATTTGATTTCTTCCATCTAACCAAGGAACAATCTAAAATTCTTAAAGTGTTGAGTAAACGTATCAGTGTCTTAGTCGACAAGAAGACTGGACTTACTACTTTGTCTGTTACGATGCAGGATGCCCGTATTGCTGCTTGCTTGACTGATAGTGTAATGTATCGTTTACAAGATTACGTTACGGAATACCGTACGAACAAAGCCCGTCAGGATTTTGAATTTCAGAAGAAGCTTTTTGCGCGTAAGAAGAAAGAGTATGAGATAGCACAGGAGAATTATGCAAAGTTTTCTGATGCTAACAAAAATATTATTCTTCAGAGTTATCGTGCTGAACAGGTACGTTTGGAAAATGAGATGAATCTTGCTTATCAAGTATATACAAGTGTTGCACAACAATTGCAGATGGCTGAAGCAAAAGTGCAGGAAATTACTCCTGTTTATACGGTAGTTGAGCCTGCTACTATTCCAATAAGAGCTGCTAAACCTAGTAAATCTATAGTTTTACTCGGTTTTGTATTACTTATAGGAGGAAGTTGCGTAGGTTGGATACTCTTTGGAAGAAGTTTTGTTTGTAATTTGAGGAAAGCATAAATATTTCTTTTAGGTAGATAAATATCAAAAAATGATATCTGAATTTTATAAATAATAATGATTCAAGTAACAGATAAATCTAGATGTTGTGGATGCAATGCTTGTGGTGATGTATGCCCCAAAGATGCAATCTCTTTCCATATAGACATTGAAGGATTTTGGTATCCAGTGGTTGATAAAGAGCGATGCATTAATTGTGGACTATGTGATAACGTTTGTCCTGTTATTCATGTAGAAGAGCTGAAGAAGAATGATTTACCTCAGTCTGAATGCCATGCCGCTATTCATAAAAACATTGAAGTGCGTTTTGACAGCACTTCCGGTGGCTTATTTTCAGCTTTGGCAGAAAGAACCTATAAAGAAGGAGGTTATGTAGGCGGTGCTATCTTTAATGAAGACTATTCTGTAAGTCACTTTATATCTAATGATAAAAAAGACTTGGCTGCACTGCGTAGCTCTAAATACCTGCAAAGTAATGCAGAAGGCTTTTATAAACTAGTCCGTCAACTTTTGAAAAGTGGGGAAAAAGTATTGGTGTGTGGTACTCCTTGTCAAATGGCAGCATTACGTCGCTTCCTTGTGAAGGACTATGATAATCTTGTTATTGTAGATTTTATTTGTTTAGGGGTTAATTCTCCTAAAGTTTTTCGTAAATACTTGGATTACCTGGAAGATAGATATCAATCTAAAATTGTTTATTTTAAGGCGAAAAATAAAGAATTAGGATGGCGGCAACTAACTAGTAAAGTCGTGTTTCAGAACAAACAAATTCTTTATGATACAAAAGATACTAGTTTCTTTACAATAGGCTATTTGGGTACAAAGGTATACTCTCGTCCTTCGTGCTATGATTGTCAGTTTAAAGGTTTTCCACGGATGGCTGATATTACTGTGGCAGATTATTGGGGAGCCGAGCATACTGTAGGAAAAGAATTGGATAATGATATGGGAACCAGTTTGGTTATGCTGAATTCCCAGAAAGGAAAATCTTATTTTGAAACGATAAAATCAACTATTATTGAAAAGAAAGTACCTTTTGAATCGATCTTAGGAGGTAATCGTGCATTGGTGCAATCATTAGATGCTCCCTTAGTTGATAGAGTGAGTTTTTATGAAGATTTGGATACAATGCCATTTCAGGATATAGCAGCTAAATATATTCGTAGACCAATTGATATACTAACGTGGAAACGGAAACTGAAAAATGTTCTTCGCTTTTTATGGAATATAGCAAGTGTATCTCGTTTTAATTTGCCTCTTTATTGGAAGAATATTAGATATAATCTTTTTTGTAAGCAAGTGAAATGTAGTATAGTCCGAGGTGCATTTATACTTATTCATCGAAATACTATTTTGGAAATCCATCCTAAAGCGCATGTGAAAGTTAAGGGAATTTTTGTTATTGGACAGAAAAGATTCTCTAAGTCAAGGCTTGAAACTCGTCTTTTAGTTGAGAATAATGCAGTATTACAAATAGATAATAATTTTTCATTAGGTTATGGCTCTGATGTAGAAGTATTTAAAAATGCGTTTCTACATATAGAAGGTAACGGTGCTACTAATATAAATGCTACGATTATCTGTGGTGAACATATTCACTTGTGTGATAGAGTTATGTTGGGGCGCGATATAACCATTCGCGATAATAATGGAAATCATTATATCGCTATGCGTGGATATAAGGATACGCGTCCGGTATTTATAGGTCAGCACGCTTGGTTGTGCGAAGGTGCAATCATTATGCCCGGAGTTAAAATTGGTGATGGTGCTATAATTGGGGCAAAATCTTTTGTTACTCAAAATGTATCAGCCTATTCAATGGTTAGCGGCAATCCGGCACAAGTGATAGAAGAAGATGTTTATTGGAAGTATTAATTATAAACTTAAGGATATGATATTAGAAGAATTTGTCAAAGGATTTGCTGAACAATTTGAAGATACGGATATCACTGAAATTCAAATGGATACTGTGTATCAGGATTTGGACGAATGGAGTTCGCTAACAGCAATGTCTATTATCGCTTTTGTAAAAACGACCTATAATAAAGAAATAACAGGTAAAGAGATACGTTCATGTGAAACGGTTGAGGAATTGTTTAATTTAGTAGAAGCTAAGTAGAATGGTTCAAACTTTCAATCCGTTTTCGCTTGAGGGTAAACAATTATTGGTTACTGGTGCGTCAGCTGGGATTGGACAGGCTATTGCTATAGCTTGTTCTAAGATGGGCGCTTCTGTTATCATTACTGGACGTAACGTTGAGCGATTGAACGTAACTCGTTCGTTATTGATGGGAGAAGGGCATTTATCGATAGCAGGAGATTTAACTAATGAAATAGATATTTTAAAAATCATATCTTTAGTTTCGAATTTAGACGGCATTGTGCATTGTGCCGGTATTGGACATCGTAAACCATGCAAACTGATTGATAAAGCTGATATAGAGAATGTGATGGATGCTAATTTTAAAGCTCCAGTCTTGTTGCAAACCGCTTTATTATCTGCAAAGAAAGTCAATAAGGCTGCGTCTATTGTTTTTATTGCTTCTCGTGCGGCTGATGCTCCTAGTATAGGCAATGCATTGTATAGTGCTTCAAAAGGAGCTATTATTTCTTATGCCAAATGCTTAACTTTAGAATTGGCTCCCCGCGACATACGTGTCAATTGCATTTGTCCCGCTATGGTATGGACTGACTTGATTTATAAAGGAGGGTTGACTAAAGAAGATTTAGAGCAAGAACAATTAAAGTATCCCTTAAAGCGCTATGGGTATCCTGATGATGTGGCAAATCTTGCTATTTATTTACTTTCGGATGCATCTTCGTGGATGACTGGATCTTGTATTGATTTGACAGGAGGTGCGAATAATTTATAATAAAATGGGAGCATATATAAAAGCTATTAGTTACTATTTACCCGAACAAGTTGTTACGAATGAAGACTTGGTAAGTGAGTTTCCTGAATGGAGTGTTGAAAAAGTGGCAGCCAAAGTAGGTGTGAATGTTCGTCATGTTGCTGCAGTTGGTGAGACAGCAGGAGATATGGCCGAAAAGGCAGCAAAGAAACTTTTTGAAGAATACTCTATTGATTCAAAGGATATTGATTTTCTATTGCTTTGTACGCAAAGTTCTGATTATTATTTGCCGTCCACAGCTTGTGTATTACAATATCGATTAGGGCTGCGTACTGATATTGGTGCCTTTGATTATAATTTGGGTTGTTCAGGGTGTGTATATGGATTAGCTATTGCGAAGGGACTTATAGTATCAGGCATTGCCAAAAATGTTTTGCTTCTCACATCAGAAACATACAATAAATATCTTCACCCTTCTGATAAGGGTAATCGTTCTATTTTTGGTGATGGAGCAGCCGCTTGTTTAGTATCAACAGATGGATTTGCTGAAATTGGTGAATTTGTATTAGGAACCGATGGCAATGGAGCAAATAATCTGATAGTAAAGACAGGTGCTTCTCGGTATCCGGGAAGAACCGGATTGTCTATTAAAGATGATGAAGATCATGTTTGGTATGATGATTATTTGTACATGAATGGTGGAGCTATATTCAACTTTACTTTAGAGGCAGTTCCGACTATGATGAAGCAAGTATTGGAAAAGAATCAATTTTTGAAAGAAGATGTAGACTATTTTGTGTTCCATCAAGCTAATAAGTTTATGTTAAATACTATCCGGAAAGTATGTGTTTTACCCAAAGAGAAGTTTTATATTAATTTGGAGAATACAGGTAATACTGTTTCTTCTACTGTACTAATTGGATTGAAACACTGCATGGAGAATGGAACAATACATCAGGGCATGACTGTTATGGTGACTGGCTTTGGAGTAGGACTTAGTTGGGCGGGCACAATGCTTAGTTTTTAATTTAATAATAAGTAATACTCTTTCTTTGATATAGCTCAAGATTTTTTTCTTGTATTTATATTTATGAATGTACTAATAATAGGTGGTACCGGAGTTCTTAGTAGTGCTGTAACTAATGAAGCTTTAAGGCAAGGCTTTAAAGTGACCATGATTAACAGAGGTAGTAGGAGCAACCTTATTCCAGATAATGTAGAATTTTTAAAATCAGATAAAAATGATTTAAAAAAAATTCGGCATCTGCTTGGAGAAAGGAGATTTGATGCTGTTATGGATTATTTATGCTACTCTGATGATGAGGTGGCAGATAGTTTCAATTTTTACTCTCATTATACAAAGCAATATTTTTTTATATCTTCTTGTGCTGTTTATAACACCACTTTGGGAGAAGTTTGTAGGGAGGATTCTCCTAAGATATTACCGATATGGAGTTATAGTGTGAATAAATGGGCTAGTGAAAAACATTTAGAGATCCTGGCAAAGAAATCAGATACAAATTATACAATTATCCGTCCTTGTGTAACATATGGAGATACACGAATTCCTTATGGTATTTCACCTAAGTATGGTTATCATTGGACATTGGTGTCTCGAATATTGAATGAAAAACCGATTATACGTTGGAATGGTGGAGTAAATCGATGCAATATGACACGTGTAGAAGATTTTGCTGTTGGTGTTGTTGGCTTGATTGGTAATCGGGGTGCTTATAATGAGGCTTTTAATATTTGTGGTGATGAAACTCCCTCCTTTAATGAAGTACTTAATGTTTTGTCGGAATTATCTGGAAAAAAAGTAAAGATTGTGGATGTTACAAGTGAATTTTATGCACAAGAACTTCCTAATCATGCTGGTGAAATATTGGGGGGGCGTTCTATAGATGCACTAAATAGTAATGATAAGATAAAGAAAGTCGTTCCTTCGTTTCGTCAAACAATTTTCTTAAAAGAGGGTATTGAATTAACTTATAATGCATATGTAAAGAGCAACTATCAATTTGGAATTGATTGGGGGTTTGAAGGTGATACAGACCGAATTATTAAAAAGTGGTGTAAAAAGAATGGTATTAGCATTGAAAAAATGAATTTGCATTTTATAGATTACCTTAAAACTGCAACATGGAAGGATAAAAAAAAGTATTATTTAGCTTTGTATAAAAAACGTTGGGATATTCGAAGTTTGTTATTTTTTTATGAAATTGCAAATCAGATAAAAAGAAAATTATGTGGAAAATAAGTAGTATCATAGAATGATAGAGCGGCAAACAAATAACAGAACTATTGTTAAAAACACCTTCTTTCTTTATTTTCGTATGATGTTTACAATGCTTGTCACTTTATATACATCACGCGTTATATTACAAATGTTAGGAGTTAATGACTATGGTATTTATCAGACTGTAGGTGGTGTTGCCGTAATACTTTCGTTCATAAGCACTGCATTAAGTTCTGGCTCCTCTCGATTTCTTACTTATGAATTAGGGAAAAAGGATGAAGATAAACTTAGGCGAACCTTTTCGACAGTATTGGCAATGCACTTAATTCTTGCATTTTTTATATTTTTACTAGCTGAAACTATTGGATTATGGTTTGTTTATAATAAGTTACAGATTCCAACTGAAAGAATGGGAGCTGCAGTATTTGCATATCATTTCTCAATATTAACAGTGTTGGCTATGTTTTTTCAGGTTCCTTTTAATGCTTCTATAATCAGTCATGAAAAGATGAATGTTTATGCTTATTTGAGTATTATAGAAACTGTATTGAAACTTCTCATCGTCTATTTATTGGCAATAAGTGATTGGGATAAATTGAAATTATATGCTATATTCTTGTGTACTTTGCAAATTGGTATAACTTGGTTTTATCGTAATTATTGTACTCGTAATTTTGTAGAAACACGATCTAAATGCTCAATAGACAGAGCTATAATAAAAGATGTGTTAAACTATTCAGGGTGGAATTTATGGTCGAGCGCTTCCATTGCTTTGAATAATCAAGGTGCAACTATTTTGATTAATGTTTTCTTTTCACCAGCGATTGTAACAGCTCGTGCCATTGCTAATCAAGTGAATATGGCTGCTAACCAATTTGTTCAAAACTTCCGTATAGCTGTTAATCCACAAATAGTAAAAAGATATGCAGCAGAAGATTATCAAGGAAGTAAAGATTTGTTGTGCAGTTCGACAAAGTATTCATATTTTATGATGCTTGCCTTATGTCTGCCCATTTGTTTGGTAACAGAACCTTTATTGAGGTTATGGTTGGGAATCGTTCCTGACTATACAGTTATCTTTTTACAGTTGACTCTTGTGACCAGTCTTTTTCAAGTATTTGATACATCATTTTATACAGCTCTTTACGCCAAGGGGCGAATAAAGGAAAATGCATTAATTTCACCATTAATTGGTTTTCTGGTTTTTCCGATAGTTTATCTGTTATTTAAGAGTGGATATACTCCTGTCGTTTTAGCTTGGGCATTATTAGCGTGCTATGTTCTATTGGGGCTTGTTGTAAAACCCATTCTTATAATAAAGATTGTTGGTTATACATGGCGAGATATTATGAAAGTGTTTATGCCTTGCTTTAAGGTTACTATTTTAGCTATTCCTTTACCATTAGTGATTTATGTTTTTGGTAATAAATTGGGGTTGAATGAAATATATTATAATTTGACTCTTATTTTAGTGAGCCTTTTTTGTGTGATATTAAGTGTTTGGATAATTGGGATAAATAAAGAAATGAAAAGTAAACTGTTTTCTTTGATTTTGAAGAAAATTAGGAGTAAAAAGTAAAATAGTAGTATAAATTTTACTTTATGTGCTATTTACTTGAAATATATTAGAATGAAAATGAAGAATGTGTTATTGATAGGGATTGGCGGTGTTTATAATTATGGTTGTGAAGCTATAGTACGTGGGACGATTGAAATACTTAGGAACGTTGATCCTGCTATCAAAATTAGCTATGCTTCGTATAATTATGAGGATGATGTGCAGAGATTAGCTGATTGTGATCTGAAAATACTGCAACGTAAAAGATTAGGACGGTGGAATCCTAAAAACATTATACGTAAATTGCTTACATTTGTTGGCATCTCTTTTACTATGCCTTATGATTCTACTGATTGGTTGAATGAATATGATACAGTATTTTCTATTGGAGGCGATTTGTATACGTTGACTTCTATTGGAGGCTGTAATATTTCGTTACCTTTGTTTCTTGAAAAGTGTCAGGCAAAAGGTATTAAGTATGTATTGTGGGGGGCTTCGGTTGGAAAATTTGAACAGAATTTGAAAGCGTTGAATTTCTTTAAGAAACACTTAAAGAGTGTTGATCTGATAGTGGCAAGAGAAATAGTAACGGTGAATTATCTTAATTCATTAGGAATTAAACAGAATGTAGTCTTTGCTCCTGATCCTGCTTATTTTGTAAAATGCCCTTCTTTGAGTAGTGAGGGAAAGTCTGAAAGTATAACGGTAGGTATTAATCTTAGTCCACTTTCAGCCTTATACCATTATGATAGTTTAGAAACTGCTGTCAAAAAACAAGCAGAAGCTATTTGTGGATTGGTTGAAGAACTTCACTGTAAACTCCTGTTTATTCCTCACGTACTTTCTACATCTCTGAATGATAATGATTTATGTTATTTGGAACAAATAGCAAGTAGAGTGAAGAATGCAGGGCACTCTGTAACTATGGTGAGTTCTGATCCTGGATTTATTGGCTTAAAAAGTGATTTGGCCAGATGCAATTTTGTAATAGCAGCGAGAATGCACTGTGCAATCAATGCCATAACAATGAATGTTCCTACAATATTTTTGTCATATAGTGAGAAAGCAAAGGGAATGGCAGAATATGTTTATGGTACAAGCCATGGAGTATTCTCTCTCATCGAATTTGAAGATTACCACAAAATAGCGAATATAATAAGAGAATGGAATTTAGAGTCTCGTATTGACTCAATAAAAGAGTTTGATTTTAAGTCATTATTTGTGAATGTTTAATTAAATATACCCTAATGAAAAAAATAATGCTTGTCTTTGGTACTCGTCCTGAAGCAATAAAAATGGCTCCATTGGTTAAAGAACTGCAGAAATATCCCGATGATTTTAAAACAATTGTTTGTGTAACTGGGCAGCATCGTGAAATGCTTGATCAAGTGCTGACAATTTTCAACATTCATCCGGATTATGATCTTAATATTATGAAGCAGGGACAAGACCTCTATGATGTTACAACTCGTGTGCTTATAGGTATGAGAGATGTGTTGAAAGAGGCACAGCCTGATATTGTATTGGTACATGGTGATACAACGACTTCTACTGCTTCTGCTTTAGCTGCTTTCTATCAGCAAATTCCTGTGGGGCATGTTGAGGCAGGATTACGTACGCACAATATTTATAGTCCATGGCCGGAAGAAATGAACCGATTGATAACCGGACGCATTGCTACGTACCATTTTTCACCCACTCCACTTAGTCGTCAGAATTTATTGGACGAAGGCGTGAATGATAAAGCAATTATGGTTACCGGTAATACAGTAATTGATGCACTCTACATGATGGTAGATAAAATTAAGATTGATAAATCATTGGATGCTGAGTTAAAGAATGTTTTGAAAGTTGCAGGATATGATGTAAATCGTTTGAAGGACGGTAAAAAGCTAGTACTGATAACAGGGCATCGTCGTGAAAACTTCGGTGATGGTTTTATTTCTGTATGTACTGCTATAAAAGATTTAACGAAGAAATATGCTGATGTAGATTTTGTATATCCAATGCATCTAAACCCCAATGTGCGTAAGCCTATTTATGATGTGTTTGGTAAGGATATATTTAATATAGAAAATATGTTTTTCATAGAACCATTAGAGTACTTATCATTTGTGTATTTGATGGAAAAGTCAACTCTTGTACTGACCGATAGTGGTGGTATTCAAGAAGAGGCTCCTGGATTAAGTAAACCTGTTCTCGTAATGCGTGATACAACAGAGCGTCCTGAAGCATTGGAAGCTGGGACGGTAAAATTAGTAGGAACGAATTATAATAAAATTGTTGGTGAAGTGTCTAATTTGTTAGAAGATTGTGTATATTATGAAACAATTAGTAAAGCAGTGAATCCTTATGGTGATGGATTGGCTAGCCAGCATATTACATCCTTTTTTAAATCAAAATTTAGTGTATAATTGGGTTTAAAATGTAAGCAGTCAAAAAATGGCTATTGATTGAAAGTTCTATCTTCGCTGCCAACCAAATTTTAAGAATTATGTATAGCAGTGAAGATCTTGAAAGTTTTTTACTTTCAATACCAGACCGAGGCCTTGCCTCATGGAGAACCCCTCCAATCATTTTGTGTTAGGAACAAAGTTCCTTATAACATCTTTCAGAAATGGTTCAAGGATACCCGGAAAAAAGTAGTTGAAGTCCAGATTGATGGTGCTCCTGAAATTGGTCATGAGGAAAAATCCAGGACTAGTGATCAGCCTCAATCGGTATCACAAAGCAGAAATGATCACCCAGTTTGTATTTGGGTTGCCATTCGTATTAGCAATGGCTTACATTTGTCCCGAAAGAATTTAAGCTACCAGGATTTGGTTCGTATGGTAGAGAATCTGGAGGGAGTATGTTGAGTGTTACCGGTCTCAATCATTTTTATTATGTCCGTGACTTTGCCGATATGCGTTGTAAGCACAGCCGTGTGTTGTCTGTCATTCGTGAACGGCTTCACAGGGAACCCAATGATGGAGACGTCTTTATAGTCATGTCGCGAAATCGCAGAATAGTCTGTATGTTTTCATTTGACAATCGTTCATATAGTCTGTTCGAAAAGAAGTTTGTAGCAGGCTATCAGTTCATGAAAGTGGAGCGAAACGGGGCAGATACTGTTTATCGGATTGACTGGAAAGACGTGGTTTTGATTCTTGAGGATCTGTGGTTAAAATGTTAAAAATCAGATAATTAAATCAGTTGTACAGTTGCGGTTTTGCGATTATTTTACTACCTTTAATACTGTAAATCAAAGGTCTAAGTATGCTCGAACTGCAGGATATAATTACAACAAAACGAGAGTTGTTGAGTAGGGAAACCTGCTCACGCACCCCTATAAATTATAGTGCAGGTATGGCAGAGGATCAGAAAGAGCGGTACATACAATACCTTGCCGGGCAGAATCAGGACCTCAGGTTGACAGGTGATGCCATGAAGCTTGTTTTGGAAGATTTTATGGCTGAGATGAAGGAACTGAAGGATGAGGTGGCTTCCATGCAATCGAAACATGCTTACCTTGAGAATCAGTTATCGGAAGAGCATAAGCTTCGCAAATCGGCTGAACGTAAGATTAAGTCACTTCAAGACAAACTTGATTATGCCAATCAGGAACGTTTTGGTGATAGACGTCAAAGGATAAAGTCTAAAGCTAAAACGGTTGATTCAGACCGTAACAAGGAGAAGGATGATTATGATGGAACCGATGATACGCTTCGCACGGATTCGGTTGGTCATGTTCAATCCCCGGAGGTTAAAGAGCCTTCCGGGAAAGGCCGTGATTTGTCCAATCATCCTGACGGGTATAAAATGATGGGAGTAACCGGAGAAGCGATAGAGCATCCTTCTGACTTGACAAAGGTTCCCGGTCGCATCATTGAAAGAAGAATGGTACGGGTGTTCAGTTTCCGTACTTTCCTTACGGAAGAATGTTTTGAGACGGTTCATTATGCAGAGCCTGGTAAAAAGCCGAAGTGGGGCTATTTCCCTTCTGAAGGTCATCCGGAGGTAGTAACCAATTTTGAAGGCACTAGGGCCACTCCTGAATTTCTGCAGGCTATTGCCTACGAAGTTTATGTGAAGAATGTGACTTTTGGTCTTCTTCACCAATGGCTGACAGATATGGGGATGACCGTTTCTAAAAACACATTGCGCAACTGGCTTACGAAAGGCAAGAAATACCTGGATGAACTGGTCTGTGTATTGAAGTCCATAGCTTTGGAAAAGGACTCGATTGTGAACTGCGATGAGACCTGGTGTAAAGTGCGTAAATATGATCACTATAAGAAGTGCTACATTTAGGTTCTGGTCAACAAGGCTCAGAAAACAGCCATTTTCTTCTATGAGAATGGTTCTCGCGGCCGTGAGGTACTTACAGACTTTTTGGGTGATGCAGAATTGAAGAGTATCATGTCCGACGGATACAATGCTTATGTATTTATCGGCAATGAGCTGAAATCAGCCTGGTTTAAAGATACTGTACACCAAGTTTGTATGTCTCATGCTAAAAACAAGTTTGTCAAGGCTTCCAATCAGAGTGGTGAACCGACATCCGAGCGCTTTTCCGAAATTTTAAAGGAGTTCTTTATGAGGGAGCGTAAATACGATGATGCCGGATTCACTTCCAAAGAAAGGTTGCGGGAAAGGCAAAGCTTGGAAACGAAGGAACTCCTGATAGAGTTGCGCAGTTTGTTAGATAGTGAACAGTCAAAGGATTCAGAATCTAGAAGCCAGTATTATAGAGAAGCTCTCAATTATCTGAACCGGTTCTGGAAAGAGATATTTGCTTACTTGGATGATGGTGAATTACCTATAGACCACAATCTGGCAGAGCGAACTATTCGAAAGCTGACTACTCAACGTAATAATTCACTTCATTATGGTAGTGATGCCGGTGCTGAGATGGCTGCAACATATCATAGTGTGATTGTAACGGTAAAGCTTCATGGCAGTTCTATCTGGAACTTCATCGGAACTTTTTTCAAAAATATCTTTAACGGGTGCAGGGATTATGTTAACATGGTTCCTGACAAAATCACTTTGGCTGCCAGCCAATGTTAAATTCAAGACAAATTAATTAACAAAACTCGGTTTAGGGCACTGAAAAGTGCCCTTTCAAAGGGGGATGCCTTAAATTGAGTGTTTACGTTTAAAATGTCATCACGATAGTTGATAAATACTGTATAGATGTTTCTTTACTTCATTCCTCCTATATTGTTATATATAGGTCAGATCTCCTTCAAAAGATCCAATGCATATTATTGTTTTTGTGTTCTTTATATTGTGTTCTTCCTTTGCTTTGGTTATATGTGTGGATCTGATTGGCGGAATTATGAAATGTATTATGAAGGGATTGATTCCACTAATTTGATATTGTATTTATTAAGAATGGAGCCGGGCTATGTCCTGCTGATGTATTTATCCAAAATATTAGGTATTGGGTTTTGGGAATTTGCAATTTTTTTTAAATGTGTATTATGTATTGTTTCTATACATTTAATAAATAAATATGCAGGAGAGAAATTCCGTTATATCGGATTGATATTCTATTTTACGTGGTTTGCCTATTATCTTTATATAGATGCACCTTTTCGTAATAGTATTGCGGCAATGCTGTTTTTGTTGTCAATACCATTACTGGAAAAAAGAAAAACTTTCCTATATTTTTGTATGGCTGTATTGGCTTTTTCTATCCATACAACAGCAATATTCATGGTTCCTTTATATTGGATTTATACGTGGAATTTATCCATGAAAAAATGTATTTTCTTATATGTGCTAACTTCTGTTATATTTTTAGATCAAAATGTGATTTTATCATTGTTTTCATCTTTATTTTCTTGGCATCCAATAATATATAGAAAACTGCTTAACTATTCAGGAACAACTAGTAATTTAGTTTCATTAGGTTATATATATCATATCTTTTTTTTGGTTTTATTTCTGTATTCTAAATCATATATTGAAACAAAAATATGGAATGGAAGACTTGTTTTTAATTTTGCGTTTATTAATTTTTTATTGTATCGGATAGGACTGACATTTTTGATGGGAAATAGATTTATGTTGTATATCTCAGTTTTTTATTGTGTCGGGTTATCGGTTTTTATTGTTTTTTTAAATAAGCGAAGTAAATTGATTTATACAACATGTGTAGTTTTATTTTCTATTTTTATTATAAGTAGATATCTATCTAGAGATTCTCGTTATGTTCCATATTCAAACTATTTATATTACTCTCTTTTTGTCGGTCATCCAAGTTATGAATATCGAGATCAATATAACGATTCACATAGTCCATACGAACCAATGAAATCATTTGAAGAAAATTATGGGAAATAAAATTTTTATTATTTGTAATTTTTATAGTATTCAAGTTTGGTCTGCTATAAAGTTGCATATTAATTACATATCTAAAGCTGGAGGTGTACCAGTGTTAATTATAAAAAAAGGTAGTGCAAGCATTGATACTAATGAACTTAAAGGCTTTGAAATTTGGGAATATTCAAATTTATTCTCTCTTTTTATGCATATTTTAACAGCGAAAGATGTTAAGTACGTATGGTGCCCAGATTTTATAGTAGTTATAAAGATGTTTATTCCTTGTCTACTTTCTTGTAAGAAAATATATTTTTGGGTACAGGGCATACTGCCAGAAGAAGATTATATGAAGTTTCATAAGAAATATCGGTTTTATATTTTTAATATATTGGAATATTTAGCATTATTGTTTTCTTCTAATTATATTTTAGTATCATATTCTATGCTAGATTTTTTACAGAAAAAATATTGTCTAAAAAAAATAAATGAAAAAAGATCAATAATTGTTCCTTGTTTGTCTGAATTTTCACGAAACTTTAATGTAATAAAGAAGCCTAATTCATATGTGTATATCGGTGGATTGTCTGTTTGGCAGCAATTTGATAAAACTCTTTTAATTTTCAAGCAAATATTGAAATATGAAAAAAACTCAGTTTTACATGTTATAACTTTTGATATTGAAAAGGCCAATAGAAAGATTAATGATGTTTTTTCTGATAGAGATAATATATCAGTGTATTCTATTTTGAATAGAGTTGAAATACCCAATATATTATCACAATTTGAATATGGTTTTATAATAAGAGAATGTAATCTTGTTAATTATGTTGCTTCTCCTATAAAATTTGCTGAATATTTGGCATGTGGTGTCAAGCCTATTACGACTAATGCAATGCCTCATTATGTTGAATTGATAAAGAAATTTAATTGTGGTGTTATTGTAGACTATGATAATTTGGAAAATATAGAAATCTCACATGACAATGATTCTTCCAATACGAAAAAAGCTTATGATGCCTATTTTGCATTAGATAGAATTATTGAATTATATCAAAAAATACTATGTTGATAGAAATCTATTTATTGATGCTAATTTGCTCATGAATGGAGTAAATACATCTGTGCTGTAAAAGGATGACAACTTGTTTTTGATTACTATACTTATATATTATATGAATATACTTATGATATCGAGGGGATATCCATCTAAATGGGATCCACAATGGGGGAGCTTTGAAAAAGAGCAAGCGATTGCATTAAAAAACTCTGGTAACAATGTTATTATTGCATATGTTGACAGAAGAGTCTTTTGTAAAAATAGAAAATGGGGAATATCAAAGATTGATGATAATGGGATTATTGTTTATAGTATCTATATATTTCCCCTTCCTCTGCAATATTTGTTTTTTGTTACATCATTTTTTACGAAAATATTTTTTCAGATATTGGTCGAACGTATTATTAAAGAGAATGATAAGATTGATTTAATATATTCTCATTATTTATATAATACTTATTTTGCTTCTTTTATTAAAATAAAGCACAAATTGCCACTTGTCTGTATAGAGCATTGGAGTGGGGTAAATAAAGATGTTCTGCCACAATATGTAAAGTTAATGGGAGCTAAAGCCTATAGTACGGCAGATGCTATAATCGCTGTCTGTGATTCTTTAAGAAAAAGAATAAGAGAGCATTTTAATAAAGAAAGTTTTGTTGTTCACAATATGGTTAGTGATGATTTTTTTACTTGTCCTTTAATTGAGAAAAATGATTTCTTTCAATTTGTTTCTGTTGGTACATTAATTAAAGGAAAAGGGTATGATTTTTTGATAAATAGTTTTTCTCAAACTCAATTCCCTGAAAAAACATGGAAATTATTGATTGTTGGTGATGGGCCTGAAAGAGATAATCTTTATAAGCAAATTACACATTTAGGATTGGAAAATCATATTTTCTTATTAGGGAAAAAAAGTAAAAATGATATTGTTTCTATTTTGGCTAAAAGCCATGCTTTTATTTTACCATCAAGGGGTGAAAATTTTTCTGTTGCAATAATTGAAGCTTTATCAATAGGAATCCCTGTTGTAGCAACAGACTGTGGTGGAACAAAAGAGTCTATAAATAATAGTAATGGAATATTAGTTCCTGTAGATGATACGAGCTCTATGTCGGAATCGCTGCTTTATATGTTCAATAATATTTTGAAATATAATGCTAGTGATATTCGTAAGAATAGTAAGGAGCGTTATTCTTCCTCAGTTATTGGAAATCAGTTATTAGCTATTTTTGACAATGTACTATATCGAAAAGATAATTGTGGATGTTAGTCTGAAATTATAATGTTAATATCGTTATTTTTTATTTTATGGTAAGAGATATTGCAATATTTGGAGCAGGAGGATATGGCCGTGAAATGGCTTCCTTGTTGAAACGCATAAATAAACAACAACAATGTTGGAATTTTATTGGTTTTTTTGATGATGATGTTGTTAATAAACCTATTGGATATAGAAATGAATATGGAGAGATATTAGGAAATTTAGAAATGCTAAATACTTATCCAAAACCTTTATCTGTTATTTTAGCTATTGGAAAGCCTAAGATCTTAAAAGCTGTTTATGAGGCTATTACTAATCCACTTATTGATTTTCCTAATATTGTAGCGCCAGAAGCACATATCTTGGATATAGATAATTTTTCAATGGGAAAGGGTAATATACTTGGTAGTTTTTCTTCTATGAGTTGTAATGTTCATATAGGAGATTTTAATATATTTAACAATAGAGTATCTCTTGGTCACGATGTTTTAGTTGGAAATTACAACTCTTTTATGACTGCCTCTCGAATTAGTGGTGGAACTAAGATTGGAACATTGAATTATTTCGGTGTATCTGCTGTCGTTCTTCCCAATATAAATATAGGTGCCGGTACTACTATTGGAGCAAACAGTGTGCTAATGAAGAATGCGAAAGATAATGCAGTATACATTGGAAATCCTGCTAAGAAATTTGATTTTGAGTGATAAACTAAAAAAATAATTAGATTATGGAATTAAATGATTTTATTGAGAAATTTGCGGAACAGTTTGAAGAAACCGAAAAAACTGTATTTAATCCTCATACACGCTTTAAGGAATTAGACGAATGGACTTCTTTAACAGCATTATCAATTATTGCTATGATTGATGAAGAGTACAATATTTCATTGAAAAGTAATGATTTGGCTAAATCATCAACTATAGAGGAATTATTTGTAAAAATAGTAAATAATGCGAATCAGTAGTTGAACTCTGATTCTTGTTTAAAAAAATTAGATAAATGAATGCGATGGCAATTTTTCCCATCGTATGTACCAGAAGCCCAGATGTGGCTCTGACCTTCATCGCTCTTTGAATATTTGTTTTCTCATTCAGCCAGTTGAAAAACGATTCTATGGGCTGTCTGACCTTTGAAACAGCTGTAGAGAATAGGTCTCTCTTCCTGCTTTCTCTCTTTGAGTAATAATGGTTTCTTCTCCCTTTATTGCTTTTACTGGTGTTAGCATAGTAACCTCTTGTTCCTGCTGCTTGTTTCCCCAGAAAGAGAAATCTGAGTATATCTTGTCCGCAAATATATCCCTGTGAATAAGATTATCGGCCACCTTTCTTTTAAGAACCGTCAAGTCATTTTCCTTTGCCGATGATAATATTATCATTTCAGGGAATGGTATGGTCCCTTTTCTACGTAAAGTTAAGGTATGAAGTTTGATGCCGTAATAATACATGTTCTTGGTTGAGCAATAACCTTTGGTTGTTATTTCAGTAGCCACTTTTCCGTTTTTTGTTCTTTCCTGCACAGGTAATAATGGGCATAGAGTCAATAAGTGATGTCGTAGAATCGCAATCGGCTGGTTTAAAGAATGTAATGAGATGCTTTACGAGTTCGTTAATCGCTCCACTCATCCGGTTCAACCGATAGTTGAATGTCTGATAAGAAGGAAGATTGGGAAACCAAGAAAGCAAATATTCTTTAGTGAATGTATGTATCTCTTTGATGTTGAAGCAGTGCTGATATGTTCCACAGAACAGATATACAGTAAACAGTTCCTCATCGGTGAAGACAGGATTTGCATTGTTACTGAATCTCTGGCAGTTGAACTTCAGTGAAAACTGGTAAACATCGCAGATATACATATATATTCTTATAAGTTTTAGCTCTTTCTCCTTGGGAATCATAATTAGAATAATGAGTGGTTTTATTCTTATAATATGCTGATTCCCAATGAGATTGAGAAATGGATAAACGAAATAATTATTTGAATAATAACATTTTAACAAACTGAATCAAGCAGTGATTTCAACTGCTGATTCGCATAAATAACTAATTGCTATATGACTGATAATTTGAAAAAATACAATGAGGTGTTTTGTAATATCTTTGAAGTCAGAGAAGATGATTTGGAAAATATGAAGCTGAAAGAATCAGCCAATTGGGATTCTGTTGGACACATCAATTTAATATCTTCTTTAGAAGAGACTTTTGATATAAATATGGAACCAGAAGATATGTTTGAAATAACTTCGTACAGTGATGGACTTCTAGTTTTGCACAATCAATATAATATAGAGTTTTAAACTTATGTTCGATTTTTCCTCATACTTTTCTAATACTGCATTTATTACTAGCAAAGGTGAATTGTATACGTATAAAAATGTGTCTATTCTGTCTGAAGAGTTAGGTAAATATATTCAACCGCATTCTCTTATCTTTATATTATGTAGTAATACAATTGGTTCAGTTCTCGGCTATCTCTCATCTTTTAAAGTTAATGCAGTTCCTCTTTTACTCAGTAAGGAGATAGATAAATCATTGTTAAGTGAGTTTATTCGTAAATATTCACCGACATATTTATGGTTGCCAGATGAAATGGCACATGAGTATTGTGATAAAGAATTTATATTCTCATCACATGGATATTCATTGATGAGATTTGGGAAAAAAGATGTTGATCTTCCTGATAATCTAGCTTTGTTATTAACAACCTCAGGTAGTACAGGCTCACCTAAATTGGTTCGCCTTTCCAAAGAGAATATTCTTGAAAATGCGAAATCAATTGCACAATACTTGGATATTGACCAAAACGAAAGAGCTATAACATCACTTCCAATGCATTATTCTTATGGACTTTCTGTTATTAATAGCCATTTAATATCTGGTGCTACAATTTTGTTAACTGAGGACTCTTATATACAACGTGATTTCTGGGTTTTTGCAAGAGAACAAAGAGTTACATCTTTTTCTGGTGTTCCATTTACTTATGAGATCTTAAAGAAAATGAAATTTTGGAATAGAAACCTACCTACTTTAAGAACTTTGACGCAAGCGGGTGGAAAGCTCAGCAATGAACTGATAGAGTATTTCGCAAAGAATGCTAAGTTACGTGATGTTAATTTTTATGTAATGTATGGTCAGACTGAAGCTACTGCTAGAATGAGTTATTTGCCATGCCAATATACTATTGAAAAAATAGGTAGCATTGGGCAGGCAATACCTGGAGGTAAATTTGAGATTTGGACTGATATGGTAATTGTGGAAGAATCGAATATTATAGGTGAGCTTGTTTATAAAGGGAAAAATGTGTCTTTGGGTTATGCTGAATGCTTTAATGACCTTTTGCGTGGAGATGATAATAAAGGAACTCTTTACACTGGTGACTTAGTATATAAGGATAATGATGGATTTTATTATATTGCAGGACGTAAAAAGCGTTTTTTAAAATTATTTGGAAATAGAATAAGCTTGGATTATACAGAAGATTTATTGAAAAAGCAATTTAATATTGATGTTGCTTGTGTTGGTACTGATGATAAGATGATTATTTATACTACCGACTTAGAACAAAAAGATAATATAATAAATTTTCTTGTAGTCACACTAAAATTGAATAGAATTGTTTTTGAGACTCGATATCTCAAAAACATTCCTCGTTCTGAAACAGGAAAAGTTTTATATGCAGAATTACCAATAAAATAATATGTATGGCTAACTTAAGTATAGGTGGTATAGAAATTGCTGGTATAGTAGCTTGTGTACCTCCTGATGTAGAAGAGAATATATCTCTGTCTTTCTTTGAAGATGGGGAGGCAGAAAAAGTGATTGCGTCTACTGGTATTGAAAGAAGACATATTGCTGATAAAAGTACTACTGCTGGAGATTTGTGTTTTAAAGCTGCTGAGAAATTGATTGCTGGATTAGAGTGGAATAAAGATGAAATTGATTGCTTGATTTTTGTAAGTCAAACTCCTGATTACATTCTGCCCCCTACTTCTTGTATTTTACAAGGACGTTTGGGACTGTCACAGACTTGTTATACTATTGATATTTCTTATGGTTGTCCTGGATGGGTTTATGGGTTAAGCGTAATTGCTTCTCTGATGTCTTCTGGCTGTATGAAAAAGGGATTGTTACTTGTTGGTGATACACCTTCAAAATTTAAATCAAGAAATGATAAAACAGCTTGGCCTTTATTTGGTGATGCAGGAACGGCAACAGCTATTGAATATAATTCTAGTGCTGATAATATGTTTTTTACTTTTTCAACCGATGGTAACTCTCATCAGGCTATAATAATAAAAGATGGTGGAGCCAGGAATCCTGTTAATGAAGAGTCTTTAAAGGATGTTTACTATGGGAAAGGTGTGGTTAGAAGGCCATTAGATAGCGTAATGGATGGAATGGCTGTTTTTGCATTTGGATTAAAGCGAGCTCCTGAATCAGTTTTGAGATTATTGGAGTATAGTCAGGTTGAAAAAGATAATATAGATCTATTTATTTTTCACCAAGCTAATTTTTTTATGAATGAGAAAATACGTAAGAAGCTGAATATTCCTGTGGAGAAAGTACCATATTGCTTGCGAAATTTTGGAAATACGAGTTGTGCTACAATTCCTTTGACATTAGCTACTCAATGTTCAGATCTTTTGATTAAAAAGAAGAAAGTGATTGCTACTGCATTTGGTGTTGGATTGTCTTGGGGGAGTGTTTTATTATCTATGGATAGACTGAAAACATTGGAATTTATACAATATTGAAATGTACAATCCATTTAATTTAATAAATAAAACGATTCTTGTAACAGGGGCGTCATCTGGAATAGGAAAAAGTATTGCGATTGAATGTTCAAGAATGGGTGCAAAACTTATTCTTATTGGCCGAAATGAGTGTCGCTTGAAGGATACTTTTTCCTTATTGGAAGGAAACGGGCATACTTATTATTGCTGTGATTTAATTAGTGAGGAGGAAACGTCACTTTTCTTGGAGACATGCCCGACAATCGATGGTCTAGTGCATTCAGCAGGTGTTGGACTAACTCTTCCTTTTAAGTTTACTACAGCTAGTAAGCTAAAAAGAATAATGGAAATTAACTTTGAAGCACCAGTGTTGCTAACACAAAAGATATTGAAGAATAAGAAAATGCGGACTAGGGGGTCTATTGTCTATTTATCCTCTATTGATGGAGTATTAACTGGGCATATTGGGAATTCTATTTATTCGGCATCAAAAGGTGCATTAGTTGGTATAGCTAAGTCTCAAGCCGTAGAACTCGCTAATCAAAATATACGTGTAAATTGTATTTTGCCAGGGAGGGTAGACACTCCTTTAATTAGTAGAAAAAATATATCAGAAGAGCAGGTGAATGCAAACAAGAACTTGTATCCGTTGAAAAGATATGCTCGTCCAGAAGAAATTGCTTATTATGCTATATACTTATTGTCTGATGCCAGTACTTTTACTACTGGTTCCAATCTAGTAATTGACGGTGGATTTACATTATTATAATCAAAGAAAGATAGCGATAATTTATTCTAGTTTATTTTGTGTAAGCAGCCAAAAAATGGCTATTGAGTAAAGGTCTACCGTAAGCACTCAAATTAGGGCCTAAAAATGCTATTTCTATCTTTGTTGGCAATCAACTTCTAACAATTATTTATAGCAGCAAAGATCTTGAGAGATTTTATTTTCAGTACCAAACAGAGACCGTCACTCACAGCGTGTCTCTTCAGTCATTTTGTTTAAAGAATAACGTCCCTTAAAACCTTTTTCATAAATGGTACAAGGGTACCAGCAGCAAAATAGTGGAAGTTCAGGTGGATGGTGCTCCCTCGGGGTGTACCGTCTGATTCAAAAACTGGAGGTGCTATGTTGAGTGTGACTGGCGTCAACCGCTTCTATTACCTGTGTGGCTTTACTGACATGTTGTAAGCATTCGAGTGCTCTGTTCGTCATTCGTGAACAGTTGCACCGTGAGCATTCCGATGGGATATTTATATCGTCATATCTAAAGACCGTCATCGTACGGTTTGCTTGTTCGCTTATGATAACCGTTCCTATAGTCTTTTCGAGAAAAAGTTTGTTGCGAGCTATCAGTTTATGCGGATAATTAAAGATGGCGAAGGTAACGAGTTCGCCTACCGGATAGACTGGAGGGACATGGTCTTTCTGTTAGAGAATCCCGTAGTTAAATCGTTAAAAATATTATGATTATGAATATTAGGAGTAAAGTATGGGGGATTTTAGTTGATTTATATCCTCGTTTTCTCCGTTGGAGATACGGAATGGATATAGGTAAAAATTGCAGAATTTCATGGAAAGCTCATTTAGATAAGTCAGTTAACCCTAAAGGTATCCATATTGGGGATAATACTTGGGTGCTTTCTGGTGCTATGATATTGGCACATGATCATTGTAGAAGTTTGAAAGCTGATACATATATTGGTAAAAATTGTGTGATAGGAGTTCGATCAATAATTATGCCAGGCTTATCTGTTGGTAATCAAGTGGTTATAGGGGGGGTAGCGTGGTTACAAAAAATATTCATTCGAATTGTATTGCAGCAGGAAATCCTGCAAAGATATTGAAAGAGAATGTAAATGTTCAAAATGGAAAAATATTAATGAATTGATTAACGAATGTTATGCTATATTCTTGCTTTTTAAAACGTACGATTGATTTTATTGTTGCTTTCTTTGTTTTGGCAGTTATCTGGCCCATATTACTTCTTCTGATAATTTTCCTCCATTTCACCAATAAGGGTGCCGGTGTCTTTTTCACCCAGGATCGCCCTGGAAAAAATGCCCGGATATTCAAAGCCATAAAGTTTAAGACAATGACAGATGAGCGGGATTCTGGAGGATACTTGTTGCCGGATGCTGAACGCCTGACAAAGATTGGTAAAATAGTCCGTTCTCTTTCCATAGATGAATTGCCACAATTAATTAATGTATTAAAGGGGGATATGGCATTGGTTGGCCCCCGTCCTTTATTGCCGAAGTATCTTCCTTTATATTCAGAGGAACAGTTCCGTCGCCATGAAGTACGTCCAGGAATTACGGGGTGGGCACAGGTAAACGGACGGAATGATATCAGTTGGAAACGTAAGTTTGAACTGGATGTGTGGTACGTGGATCATATTTCTTTCTGGCTGGACGTGAAGATTATTATGCTAACCATAAAGAAAGTGTTCGTTAGAGAAGGGATCAATAAGGAAGGTAATGCTACCACTGAGGCTTTCAACGGTCATAACTGAAATGAACATCCATCAGATTGTCAATTCTGTTTTCACCTCCAATGCTTATATACTGTCTGTTGAGGGGAAAGATTGGCATGTATTGATAGATATTGGGGATATTGCTCCTATAAAGCAGTGTGTTCAGGAAAAGTGCGGAACGGTACAAGCCTTGTTTCTGACTCATACTCATTACGACCATATTTATGGTATAAAAGATTTATTACGATTGTATCCTGATTGCATAGTTTACACTTCCTCTTTCGGTAAGGAGGCTTTAGGTTCGGATAAACTTAATTTTTCCCGTTATCACAATGATCCTGTAATATGGATGGGAGATAATGTGACGGTTTTACATGAGAATGATAAAGTGGAAATATTTCCGGGAATTTTCGTGGAAGTGTTTGAAACTCCCGGACATGATAAAAGTTGCCTTACCTATAAAGTCGAGAACAATGTTTTCTCGGGTGATTCATATATCCCGGGTGTTAAAGTCATTGCCTCATTCCCTAATAGCGATAGGGAAGATGCACGGATCTCGAAAGAACGTATCATGGAATTAACAAAGGATTGCAGTCTGTATCCCGGTCATGGAAACATTTATGAGTAAATTATTCCGATATCTGGAAAGGATTTATAAAGCCGTTTCCTTTCTTTTTATTCCCCACTATGTGAGGAATCCGAAGTTTGATCATTAAATAATCACATATATATTTATGGATAAAACTATTTATCTTTGCCTTGCCCATATGAGCGAGGAGGGTATTGAACAGAAATATGTAAAAGAAGCCTTCGATACGAACTGGGTGGTTCCTCTTGGTCCTAATGTGAATGCTTTTGAAGAGGATTTGAAACGTTTTGTAGGCGAAGGCAAGGAAGTGGTGGCACTTTCGGCCGGTACGGCGGCAGTACATTTGGCTCTGTTGGCTTGCGGAGTGGGACAGGGTGACGAAGTGATTGTACAAAGCTTCACATTCTGTGCGTCTTCGCATCCGGTCACTTATCTGGGGGCTGTTCCGGTATTTGTGGATTCTGAGAAAGAAACTTGGAACATGTCTCCGGAACTGTTGGAAGAAGCCATCAAGGACCGCATTGCCAAGACTGGAAAAAAGCCAAAAGCTATTGTTCCTGTGGCATTGTACGGCATGCCCTATGACTGTACACGTATCATGGAGATAGCCGATAGGTATGCTATTCCAGTGGTGGAAGATGCTGCCGAAGGTTTTGGCTCCCGTTTTAAGGGACAGGTACTGGGGACGTTCGGCAAGTTCGGGGTGCTGAGCTTTAACGGTAACAAGATGATTACTACCAGTGGCGGTGGTGCGTTGATTTGTAAAGATGCCGAAAGCAAGAATCAAATCATGTGGTATGCCACGCAGGCTCGTGAGGCTTATCCTTATTACCAGCATGAGGCGATAGGGTATAACTATCGCATGAGTAATATATGTGCAGGTATTGGTCGTGGTCAAATGACCGTTGCCGATAAGCATATTGCACATCACCGATATGTGCAGGCTCTCTATAAGGAACTGCTTAAGGATGTGGAGGGGGTATTGCTGCATGAAGCTCCTTCGGCTGATTATGACTCTAATTTCTGGCTTTGTACAATCACTCTGGATTCTTCACTTCGCATCAAAGGGCAGGAAAATGCTTATAAGGATGTTGTCAGGACTGCCGTAGGTGGTGCTGCAGGTGTGATTCATGCCGTAGATTGTGCTACAACAGATTGCCAGCCCAACGAGAATGTGGAGGCTTTGCGTGCTTTTATGCTTGGCAAAAAAATAGAGGCACGCCCGGTTTGGAAACCGATGCACAAGCAGCCGGTCTATAAGGATGCTCCGGCTTATATCAATGGGGTATCCGAAGCTATTTTTAAAATCGGTATGTGCCTTCCTGCCGGGCCGTGGGTGACTGATGAAGATGTATATTATATCGTGGAGTGTATAAAAGAGGCCATAGTAAAATAATAGATGAAAATACAGCTTTTTTAACTACGACCTTGACAACGCTGTCGGTTGCCAATACGTTTGTCAATGCGGATTTCATCTATACCGTTGTCTGTTCCGTTCTAGTCTTCTGCTTCTTCAATTTCTGCAAGCGTGCCAAATATTCACCGCCTGATGCTTCATGAGAATATCGGACTACCGCATCGCAAACATCTTATCAGATTATGGCGAATGAGCTGAAGATTCCCCATGTCATAGTATCTTTGACCTATATGGCAGTACAGGCAATCATCATCGTAGGATATCTTGATTAAGTTGGCTTGCCTAATCTGTCAGCTTGTAAATCAATACTTTATGAACTTATCTCAGAAAACAGCTTCAGCGAGGCTGTTTTCTTTGTTTACAGGCAAATATATCCTCACCTTTGCATTGTTGATCAACAAAACGAGATTAAAAACCATGTTGAATTAAAAATGTAAAAAGGAGAAAGAAACTATGCCTTTATTTTATTATGCAAGACAGTCGTCTCTGGCGACAAAAGAGGGTGCCAAACTTTGGCATCTGAGTTTGAAGAAAGTGGGAAGAGCCGTGGATGCACAACAGCTGGCTGAGGTGATTGCCGAGAAGTCTTCCCTGACTCCGGGTGACGTACATAATGTAATCCGTAACCTGATGACGGTAATGAGGAGCCAGTTGCTGAACAGCCGTACGGTGCGTCTGGATGGCCTGGGCACATTCACCATGAAGGCCCGTACGCGAGGTAAGGGAGTGGCCAAATCTGAAGACGTGAATCCCAATCAGGTGACTGCTTTGCGCTGCCAGTTTACTCCGGAATACACGCGCCCGGCTGCCATCGGCACTACGCGTGCCCTGCTCCAGGGTGTGGAGTTTGAGAAATGGACGGGAGTGGTTACTGATGGTAAGGATGATGCCGGTGATGGTGGTAATTCCGGTGGCGGTTCCGACGGTGACCAGGGAGAGAACCCGTTAGGATAAGATGTATTTACTAATTTTGAAAGATTAAGACTATGAAAAAGAACGTTTGGGACAAGATTTTGAAGGTAGTGATAGCTGTTGCTTCCGCCATATTGGGAGCTTTAGGCGCCAATGCAATGAATGTATAAATTGTAGATTTATATAGAATAATAGGAGAAAGGCGGTGAAGGAAAAGCACTTCATCGCCTTTTTGTTATTTTCTTCATTTATAATTCCCTGCCAACCAAAAAATCTTATTACCTTTGCAGGTCACTTTTGGAAACAATAAAAATGTAATGATATGAATATCTCTTATAATTGGTTGAAAGAGTATGTCGATTTCGATTTGACACCGGA
>OLYB01000710.1_pt1 | contig 30162 bp, 20 predicted proteins | sample 1674481 | NCBI WGS metagenome assembly OLYB01 (sample SAMEA103958167, study PRJEB25191) | human gut metagenome
GAAGTCGTAACAAGGTAGCCGTATCGGAAGGTGCGGCTGGATCACCTCCTTTCTATGGAGTACATGAACGAGGAAACTTGTTCGTACGACAAGTCGACGCACATTCGCTTAGGTTAATGTTTAGTTTTGAAGGTTCAAAAACCTTCTATTGTACCTTGAAAACTTCAAACAGAAGAATAAAAAGACCTTGTTATTGATGAGATGACAAGGCACCTCTAATCAATGCGAAAGCAAAGAGAATGAGTTAACGAGATCTAGGAACGCAAAGTTCTTAGTAAGCTGAAAAAGTCAAGCTACTAAGGGCATACGGCGGATGCCTAGGCGCCATCAGCCGATGAAGGACGCGGTAAGCTGCGAAAAGCTACGGGGAACTGCAAGCAAGTATTGATCCGTAGATGTCCGAATGGGGAAACCCACCTGCCGTCATGGGCAGGTATCCGAAAGGAAGGGAACCCGGGGAACTGAAACATCTAAGTACCCGGAGGAAGAGAAATCAAACGAGATGCCCACAGTAGCGGCGAGCGAAGAGGGCAGAGGGCAAACCGGTGAGCTACGGCTCGCCGGGGTTGAGGACTGCATTTAGTCTCAATGGTTTATCCGAACTACCTGGAAAGGTAGGCAAAACAGTGTAAAAGCCACGTAGGTTAAAGACCAGAGAGATGAGCAGTATCCAGAGTACCACGAGGCACGAGGAATCTTGTGGGAAGCCGGGGGGACCACCCTCCAACCCTAAACACTGAATGGCGACCGATAGCGCATAGTACCGTGAGGGAAAGGTGAAAAGAACCCCGGGAGGGGAGTGAAAGAGAACCTGAAACCGTATGTCTACAAGCAGTCGGAGCGAAAGCGACGGCGTGCCTATTGAAGAATGAACCAACGAGTTACGTGCACTAGCGAGGTTAAGTGGAAGACACGGAGCCGAAGCGAAAGCGAGTCTTAAGAGGGCGGATAGTTAGTGTACGTAGACCCGAAACCGCAGTGATCTACCCATGTCCAGGTTGAAGCGCAGGTAAAATTGCGTGGAGGACCGAACCTGTGAGCGTTGAAAAGCTTTAGGATGAGATGTGGGTAGAGGTGAAATTCCAATCGAACGCGGAGATAGCTGGTTCTCCCCGAAATAGCTTTAGGGCTAGCCTCAAGTAGTAAGTATAGGCGGTAGAGCACTGATCGGGCTAGGGGCCATAAAGGTTACCGAACCCTGTCAAACTCCGAATGGTTATACTGTAGAGCTTGGGAGTCAGACTACGAGTGATAAGATCCGTGGTCAAAAGGGAAACAGCCCAGACCACCAGCTAAGGTCCCCAATGTCGTACTAAGTGGAAAAGGATGTGGGGTCTCTAAAACAACCAGGATGTTGGCTTAGAAGCAGCCACCATTTAAAGAGTGCGTAATAGCTCACTGGTCGAGAGACCCTGCGCCGAAGATTACCGGGGCTAAAGTACGAAACCGAAGCTGTGGCTACGACATATGTCGTGGGGTAGGGGAGCGTTCTGTGAGGGCTGAAGTCGTTCTGTAAGGAACGGTGGACTTCACAGAAGTGAGAATGTTGGTATGAGTAGCGAAAAGAATGGTGAGAATCCATTCCACCGAAAGCATAAGGATTCCTGGGCAACGATCGTCGTCCCAGGGTAAGTCGGGACCTAATCCGAGGCATGGAGCGTAGGAGATGGACAACTGGCAGATATTCCAGTACCGGTAATGATTGTTTGAGCGATGGAGTGACACAGGAGGGCAGGCAGGCAGGAGATTGGTTGTTCCTGTACAAGCGTGTAGGATGGGTTGTAGGCAAATCCGCAACCTGTGAGTCTGAGGCGTGATGTGGAGGTTCCGGAAACGGAACTGAAGCTGCTGACCCCACACTGTCGAGAAAAGCTTCTAGTTAGAGAATTACCGCCCGTACCGTAAACCGACACAGGTATGCGGGGAGAGAATCCTAAGGTGCGCGGGAGAACCCTCGTTAAGGAACTCGGCAAAATGTACCCGTAACTTCGGGATAAGGGTAGCCGCTGTTGTGAAGTCTGAACAGATGGAGCATGAGGCGGTCGCAGAGAAGAGGCCCAAGCGACTGTTTACCACAAACACAGGTGCCTGCTAAAGAGAAATCTGACGTATAGGTGCTGACACCTGCCCAGTGCCGGAAGGTTAAGGAAGGATGTCCGGAGCAATCCAAAGCATTCGACCGAAGCCCCGGTGAACGGCGGCCGTAACTATAACGGTCCTAAGGTAGCGAAATTCCTTGTCGGGTAAGTTCCGACCCGCACGAAAGGTGTAACGATTTGGGCACTGTCTCAACGAGGGACCCGGTGAAATTGAAGTACCTGTGAAGATGCAGGTTACCCGCGACTGGACAGAAAGACCCCATGGAGCTTTACTGTAACCTGACATTGGGTTCTGATACATCACGTACAGGATAGGTGGGAGGCATGGAAGCGAGGACGCTAGTCTTCGTGGAGCCGCCGTTGGGATACCACCCTTGATGTATCGGAATTCTAACCGTAGGAGTAACGAAACTCGGGACAGTGTCAGGCGGGCAGTTTGACTGGGGCGGTCGCCTCCCAAAGAGTAACGGAGGCGCCCAAAGGTTCCCTCAGCGCGGCCGGAAATCGCGCGAAGAGTGTAAAGGCAGAAGGGAGCTTGACTGAGAGCCAAACACGGCGATCAGGTACGAAAGTAGGGCTTAGTGATCCGGTGGCATCCAAGTGGAAGGGCCATCGCTCAACGGATAAAAGCTACCCTGGGGATAACAGGCTAATCTCTCCCAAGAGTCCATATCGACGGGGAGGTTTGGCACCTCGATGTCGGCTCATCACATCCTGGGGCTGAAGTCGGTCCCAAGGGTTGGGCTGTTCGCCCATTAAAGTGGTACGTGAGCTGGGTTCAGAACGTCGTGAGACAGTTCGGTCCCTATCCATCGCGGGCGCAAGAGATTTGAAGGGGGCTGCTCCTAGTACGAGAGGACCGGAGTGGACGAACCAATGGTGTACCAATTATCTCGCCAGAGGTATAGTTGGGTAGCTACGTTCGGAAAGGATAAACGCTGAAAGCATCTAAGCGTGAAACCAGCCTTAAGATGAGATCTCTCATAGAGTAATCTAGTAAGACACCTTGGAGAAGACGAGGTTGATAGGTCGGGAGTGTAAGTACAGTAATGTATTCAGCGGACCGATACTAATATGTCGAGGGCTTGACTTGAAGCAAAGACCCGATTTGTCGCAAGCAAAGCGAAGCGAGAAATCGAAAAGGTCGTGCAAACATCGAAAACAGCGACTGAATAAGGAGCGGTTTTTGATGAAGAAGTCAGCTTAAGCAAAACGTTAAAAAGAACTTAATGGTTCATTCTTCTGTTGAAGTTTTGAGGGTACAAACCTCAATTAAATAATCCGGTGGTGATGGCTAAGGGGATCCACCTGTTCCCATCCCGAACACAGTAGTTAAGCCCTTATACGTCGAAAGTACTTGGCTGGAAGCGGCCTGGGAGGATAGATAGCTGCCGGTTAGAAAAAAGACATGTCATGTGACATGTCTTTTTTCTTTTACCGTCAGCTATCTTATGACCAGCAGCGGGCCTGGCTGCCCAGCCGCCACGTCTAAAGGAGCTATGCGACGCATAGACGTGTAAGCGGCGAGGCGTGTCGAAAAGCATGTTTACATGCTTTTCGACTGAGAAGCGACACCCGATTTGTCACGAGCTTTGCGACGTGAGAAATCGAGATGGTGGAGCTTTCTCCGAAAATGCGACCAAATAGGGAGCATTTTTGGAGGGATAGATAGCCATGCTTGAAGGAGCTAAGCGACGCGCAAGCAAGTGTCAGGCTTACTACCGTACTTCCTATATTCGCGAGAGATATATCGTTTCGGTCAGCAGCAATTTCTTAACGCAAATTTCGTGTGGAATCAAGACGAAGTGTCGCAAAACTCGCGCTATGCAAAGAGATTTTACTATAGTAGATAGCTTAGCGCTCAGACAATGCAACACTTCGATGATTCCAGACACTCATTTGCTAAAATTGCTATTCCTTGCACGATATTATCTCTCGCTCAATTAACTTGCTTTATTATTAATCAGCATCGTCCTGCGGACTCGCTTCTTGGATGCGCTAATAAAGAAAATATTCTCCTGCTCTGCGAACCTCGAATTTTGTCAACTGTGAATAGACATTAAAGCAATATACATCAGTGTTAAAGTGCCCTGTTTTGCACTTATTTAGACAACAATGTATAATTCTTAACAATTTGTCAGCGATTTTTAATAATACACTTGCTTTTGGTTATGCAATCATGATATAATTTTTTCGGACTTTTTAGAAAAAAATTATGGAGTGATTAATTAGATGAGAAAAATCAATTATTTGTTTTTGGCGGTAACGCTTGTTATCATGGTTGGCCTATTTTATATAAGCGGACAGCATCCTAACACTGTTGATCCTGAAACCTATAAGCCTGCCGTATATTCGACAATCGGCGCTTTGTTGCCCCCGGTTATCGCAATTGCTTTGGCCTTGATTACTAAGGAAGTATATTCTTCTTTATTCGTAGGTATCGCAATCGGTGCTCTGTTATATTCCAACGGTAATCTTGAGCTTGGTTTAAATACTATGCTTTACAATGAAAACGGCGGCATGATTACTAAGCTGTCGGATAGCGGTAACGTTGGTATTATGGTATTCTTGGTTATTTTAGGTATCATGGTAGCTCTGATGAATAAGGTTGGCGGCAGTGCTGCCTTCGGCCAGTGGGCTTCTAAAAATATCAAGACTCGCGTTGGTGCGCAGCTCGCTACCATTGCACTGGGTGTACTTATTTTTGTCGATGACTATTTCAACTGTCTGACTGTTGGCTCTGTAATGCGTCCTGTTACCGACAGACATCAGGTTAGCCGTGCAAAGCTGGCGTATCTTATTGACGCAACTGCTGCGCCGATTTGTATTATTGCGCCGGTTTCCAGCTGGGCTGCAGCTGTAACCTCATCAGTACCTAAAGGCTCTGATATTAACGGCTTTAACATGTTCCTGCAGACTATTCCTTATAACTTCTACGCAATTACTACCTTATCTATGATGCTTCTTTTGACCATCATGAAATTTGATTTCGGCAGCATGAAGGTTCATGAGGATAACGCAAATAAGGGTGATCTGTTTACTACTGCTGCTCGTCCGTATGGCGATGATGATGACAATACCGATAAGCCTAACGGTGCGGTTATTGACTTGGTACTGCCTGTAATTGTACTTATTATCTGCTGTATTATCGGTATGATTTATAGCGGTGGCTTCTTCACAGGCGAAAGCTTTGTTGATGCTTTTGCAGGCGCTGACGCTCCCAAAGGCCTGGTACTCGGCAGCATGGCAACCTTCTTCTTTACCTTCTGCTTCTACATGGTACGCAACGTAATGACCTTTAAGGAATTTACTGAGTGTATTCCTGCAGGCTTCAGAGCAATGGTTGCGCCGATTATGATTCTGACCATGGCTTGGACTCTGTCCGGTATGACCGGTCTTTTAGGTGCAAAGTTCTATGTGCATGATATTGTTGCAAACTCTGCAGGTATCCTGAAAATGTTCCTGCCGACAATTATCTTTGTTGTTGCTATGTTCCTTGCGTTCTCTACCGGTACAAGCTGGGGTACCTTCTCTATTCTGATTCCTGTTGTTTGCAACGTTTTCGGTTCCGGCGATACCTATGAAATGCTAATTATCTCTATTGCTGCCTGCCTGAGCGGCGCGGTATGCGGTGACCACTGCTCGCCTATCAGCGATACAACAATTATGGCATCCGCAGGAGCACATTCCGACCACGTTAACCACGTTTCCACACAGCTGCCATATGCTTTGACTGCAGCTGCTGTGTCCGTTGCCGGCTATCTGATTGCCGGCGGTATTGCGTACTTTACGGAAAGCTCCTTAGCGCTGATTGCTTTGCCGATTACGCTGTGCTTATTATTCGTAACATTGCTGGTTATGCGTACTTATATGCGTAAACAGGCTGCTTAAACGAAATATTTTATGATCGAAAAGCTGATACAGAAATGTATCGGCTTTTTGTATGTTAAGCATTGCTTATCATAAGCGTTATATTATGCCTTATAACTATAACCGGGCAGAGAAAATATCAATTTGCTATTGCCTGATTTTAGTATTATAATATCTATCACTAGCTAAAAGAAAGAGAAGGTATTGAAGATATGCGGACAAGCATGGACATGCTTAATGGTTCCTTATGGGATAAAATATTTAAATTTTCTATGCCGGTAGCTGCAACAGCTATCTTAGAGCAGTTTTTTACCGCTACAGACGTAGTAATTGCCGGCAACTTTGCTAACAGCGACAGAACTGCGGCCATGGCTGCCGTAGGAACAGATTTGCCGATTATCGGTATGATTATTTTTCTGTTCTTAGGATTGGCCTTAGGCTCTAATGTTGTTATTGCGCAGTCTATCGGCAGACGTGATACGGAAGGCGTAAAGAAGGCGGTGCATACTGCTGTACTCCTTTCGCTGATTATCGGTATTGCGGTAGCTGTTTTTGCACAGTTTGCTGTTGTGCCGATTTTAGATTTGTTGGAAATTCCGGCAGAAGTTTTACCTTCAGCTGTGATGTACCTCAGGATATATTTTTTAGGTATGCCGATTATTTTGCTGTACAATTTTGAAGCGGCTATTTTCCGCAGTATCGGTGAAACGCAAAAACCGTTGATGGCGCTTATTGCAGCCAGCCTGGTTAATATTGTGCTGGATTTATTTTTTGTCTGCGTATGCAAGCTGGATGTTACCGGTGTAGCGATTGCTACAGTGTTGGCTAACGCGGTTTCTGCTTTGATTCTGCTCCGCTTATTGCTGAAAACAGATTCTATAATTAAGTTGGAATGGAGTAAGCTGCACCTTGATATGCCTACGCTGAAAGAAATAGTAAGCATCGGCTTGCCTGCAGGCATCCAGGGCGCAGTTTTCAGCCTGGCCAATGTTGTTATTCAGGGTGCTATCAACAGCTTGGGCACAGAGGTCATAGCTGCCTCCAGTGCTTCACTGATTCTGGAGATGGTAGCGTTCAGTATCTTCAGCTCCTTTACACAGGCGTGTACGACTTTTGTCGGACAAAATTATGGTGCACGGCAACTGGCCCGCTGTCGTGAGATTTTACGCTTATGTCTGCTGGAGGATGTTATCTGTACTGGCTTTTGTATGTTGATTGTATTTATCTTCGGTGACAGGCTTATTGCGCTTATCAATGATGACAGTGAGGTTATCAGGCTTGGTTATATCAGAGCTTCTATTGTATTTTGCGCCTATATTTTCAGCCTTTCGTATGATGTGATGTCCGGTTATCTGCGTGGCTTCGGCATATCGTTTTTACCGTCACTGCTTACGATTTTAGGTGTCTGCGGTGTACGCTTCTTGTGGGTTGCCTTTGTTTTCCCGGTATATCATGATTTCCGTTCCCTGATGTACGTTTATCCTGTAAGTATGGGTGTGACTGCTGTGCTGATTTTTGCTGCGCTGATGTGGTGCAGACCGTCCAAAAGATTTGCTTAAATAATTTTCAGAGCGTTTTTTTGAGTAAAATACTGCTGTAAGTGAATATTTTGCTGATAAAAAAAGAAATACTGCTCATTATAATATGCCGGTACGCAAATGTGCCGGCTTTTTTGTGCGCTAAAGCTAACTTTATTGTTTATCCGGTTGGAATTTCAGTATATTTTTGTTATAATGAGTAAAGAGGATTCAAAGGAGGAAGGGCCATGAAAATAGAATTTACAAAAATGCATGGTGCTGGTAATGATTATGTCTATGTAGACTGCACCAAGGAGATGCTGCCGAACCCGGGCGCTATTTCCGAATATGTAAGTCATAGACGCTTTGGTATTGGCAGTGACGGTCTTATCTGCGTTTGCAAATCTGACGTTGCTGATTTCAAAATGCGTATGTTCAACGCTGACCGCAGCGAAGGCAAGATGTGCGGTAACGGCGTGCGCTGCGTAGCTAAATTTGTGCATGACAAAGGTCTGACCGATAAAACTACTATTACACTGGAAACTCTTTCCGGTGTAAAGGAAATTGAAATGGTTGTCGAAAACGGCGAGGTTGTAGGTGCGAAGGTAGATATGGGCAAGCCTGTTTTCCGTGCTACCGAAATTCCGATGAACTGCGATCATTATATTTTTGTTGACCAGGCAATTGTTCTGAATGATAATCATGATGATGTAACCAAAGAAAAGGTTTTCTATAACGGTACGGCAATTTCTATGGGCAATCCCCACTTTGTTACCTTTGTGGATGATGTGGACAGCCTGAATCTGGAAGAGCTGGGACCGCAATTTGAACATCATAAGCTGTTTCCGGAAGGCGTGAACACTGAGTTTGTACAGGTTCTGGACAAGAACACTGTTAAGTTCCGTGTTTGGGAGCGTGGCAGCGGCGAAACCTGGGCCTGCGGCACCGGTGCAAGCGCTGTTACCGTAGCCTGCATTATGCTGAATAAAGCAGGCGAGAAGGGCGAACCGCTCAATGTATATTGCAAGGGCGGCCTGCTCAAGGTTACGCATGAGCTGAACGATCATGTTACCCTGGAGGGTAACGCAGTCGCAGTATTTGACGGCGTAATAGATATTCCTGAGAGTGTTATTAACGAGTAAACAAATTGCTTGAACTACTGGCTGCAGGTATCGCAATGCTTGCAGCTAGTAATTTTTCAGGCGTTTGCTATAAATTTAAAATGATTTTAATAATGGGGGTTTTTCAATGGCATTTGTAAACGAAAACTATTGTAACTTAAAAGAAAGCTTTCTTTTTGCTGATATTGCGCACAAGGTAAGCGCATATGCTGAGGCACATCCAGACAAAAAGATTATCCGCCTGGGCATTGGCGACGTTACCCTGCCGCTGGCAAAATGTGTTGTTGATGCAATGGCGAAGGCTGTAGCAGAAATGGGCGTACAGTCTACCTTCCGCGGCTATGGTCCGGAACAGGGCTATGATTTCCTGCATGCAGCACTGGTAAAATATTATGCTTCCTTCGGCGTTACCTTGGCAAGCGATGAAATTTTCATCAGCGACGGTGCAAAGAGTGATTGCGCTAATATTACCGATATTTTCAGCAATGCAAATACTATCCTGATTCCTGATCCGGTATACCCTGTATATCTGGATACCAACATTATGTGCGGCCGTCACATTATTTATATGGAAGGCAAGCCGGAAAATGATTTTCTGCCGATGCCGGACGAAAATGTAAAGGCTGACGTAATTTATCTGTGCTCTCCGAACAACCCGACCGGCTCTGCTTATACCAAAGAGCAGCTGGAAGAGTGGGTTGCTTATGCACTGAAAAACGATGCTGTTATTCTGTACGATGCTGCTTATGAAGCATATGTAACCGATCCGGCAATTCCGCGTAGCATTTTCGTTATCGAAGATGCTAAAAAATGCGCTATCGAGCTGTGCTCCCTGTCCAAGACTGCGGGCTTTACCGGTACCCGTTGCGGTTACACCGTTGTTCCGCATGCACTGGTTCGTAAAACCGAAAGCGGCAAGGAAATGGAACTGAACAAAATGTGGCTGCGTCGTCAGACTACTAAGTTCAACGGTGTTCCTTACATCATCCAACGCGGTGCAGAGGCTGTATTCAGCGAAGAAGGCATTAAACAATGCCGCGAAAGCATTGCCTACTATCAGGAAAATGCACGCATTATCATGGAAGGCTTTGACAAGGTTGGCATTAAATATTATGGCGGTGTACATTCTCCGTACATCTGGCTGCAATGCCCGAACGGCATGAGCTCCTGGGAATTCTTTGACTTCCTGCTGGAAAAACTGCAGGTTGTAGGTACTCCGGGCGCAGGCTTCGGCAAAATGGGCGAAGGCTTCTTCCGTCTGACTGCTTTCGGCAGCCGTGAAAATACCATCGAAGCTATGGAACGTATTATTAACGGACTGAAAAAATAAGCTTAAGCATTTCAAGCCGTACTGTTTCTTGCGGGAGATAGTACGGCTTTTATGCAGCAGCGCTCATGTATACATTATATCTGTGCCGGAACGCTTGCTTTTTTGACAGTAATATAGTAAAGTATAACGTAACTTAGTAGATAATTTCACAATGAAAGGTGTGTTTTTGATGAACTTGAAGAAATTTTTGAAAGCTGCTCTGTGCGGCGCTATGGTTGTTGCAATGGCTGTTACCGCAGGCTGTGGCGGTGGCGATAAAAAAGCTGACAGCGGCAAAAAGGTATTGAAGGTTGGTATGGAATGCGCATACGCTCCGTACAACTGGTCCCAACCGTCTGCTGACGGCGGCGCTGTAAAAATCGCCGGCTCTAACGAATATGCTTATGGTTATGACGTTATGATTGCTAAAAAATTAGCTGATTCCATGGGCGCTGACCTGGAAATCCATAAAATCGAATGGGATGGCCTGGCTCCTGCAGTAGTAAGCGGCAAGATTGATGCTGCTATCGCTGGCATGTCCATTACCTCCAAACGTAAAGAATCCGTTGACTTCACTAAACCTTACTACTATGCAACTGTAGTAGCACTGGTTAAAAAGGATTCTCCTCAAGCTCAGGCTAAGAGCGTTGCCGACCTTAAAGGCTCCGTTGCTACTTCTCAGCTGAACACCATCTGGTATGACCAGATTGACCAGGTTCCGGACGTTAAAAAGCTGCCTGCTATCGATAACGTTCCCGGTATGATTGTTGCGCTGAAATCCGGCAAATGCAACCTGATTGTAACCGATATCCCGACTGCTAAGGCTGCTGCTTTTGCTAACCCCGAACTGACTATGGTAACCTTCCCTGAAGGTCAAGGCTTCAAAACTTCTAAAGAAGATGTTGAAATCGGCATTGCTATTAAAAAAGGCAACAAGGAACTGGCAGACGCTATGAACAAGGTTCTGGGCGGCATGAATGAGGCTGACTTCAATAAGATTATGGATGAAGCTATTAAGAAACAGCCTTTGGCAAAATAAGCTGTATAAGAATGGAATAGCTGCGTTGCAATAACGAGTTACGCCATTTGCAAGGGGCGGCGGATGTCGCCCCTTTTTGTATTAAATTAAGGTGGTGTATGTAATGCCGGAAACATTTTTTGGCTGGGTAGTCTACCTGCTGCAGCAATATGGCTCTGTCCTGCTGAAGGGCGCGGTCGTTACTCTGCTGTTGGCAATAGTAGGCACATTTGTTGGCTGTATTATCGGCCTTATTGTTGGTGTTATTCAAACAATTCCTTTGGAAGATAATGACAGCAAGGTTAAGAGAACTTTGGTGCGCTGTTTGCAGCGCTTATTAGACGCTTACGTAGAGGTGTTCCGCGGTACACCTATGATTGTACAGGCTATGGTTGTTTATTATGGTGCAATGAGCCTGTTTGATATCGATATGTCACCGCTGTTTGCAGGCTTTTTGGTTGTTTCTATCAATACCGGTGCTTACATGGCAGAAACTGTGCGTGGCGGTATTGAATCTGTTGACCCGGGACAAAAGGAAGCAGCAATTGCTATCGGTATGGATCATATCCAGACCATGCGCTGCGTTATTCTGCCGCAGGCTCTGCGCAACGTTATGCCGCAGCTGGGCAACAACCTGATTATCAATATCAAGGATACCTCTGTATTGAACGTTATCTCCGTAACAGAGCTGTATTTTGCTTCCAAGTCTGCTGCAGGCGTGTACTACAAATACTTTGAAATTTTCTTCATTACCTGCGTAATTTATTTTATTATGACCTTTACCGCTTCCCGCTTGCTGCGCTGGTTGGAAAGCAAGATGGATGGCCCGAAGGATTATCAGCTGGTTACCTATGACCCGATGATGGATCCTTGCGGTGATATTCCTCTGCCTACTAAGAAGCCGAAAGGACGGTACTAAGCTATGGAAAAGGAACTTTTGTTATCAGTCCATGATTTAAAGAAAAGCTTTGGCGAGCGTGAAATTTTAAAGGGCATCAGCTTCGATGTACGTCGCGGCGATGTTGTCTGCATCATCGGTCCTTCCGGCAGCGGCAAGTCTACGCTTATCCGCTGCGTGAACTATTTGGAGCATCCGACTGCCGGTACTATTGATTACCGTGGTACGGATGTCAACGAAGCTTTCAAAAAGCTCACTATGTATCGTACAAAGGTAGGCATGGTGTTCCAATCCTTTAACCTGTTCAACAATATGACTGTTCTGGAAAACTGCATGGTCGGTCAGGTTAAGGTCCTTGGCAAAAGCAAGGAAGAAGCTCGCACAACTGCGCTGAAATATCTGAAGCATGTTGGTATGGATACTTATGTAAATGCGAAACCGCACCAGCTGAGCGGCGGTCAGAAGCAGCGTGTGGCAATCGCACGTGCGCTGGCGCTGGAGCCGGAGGTTCTTTTGATGGACGAGCCGACAAGTGCATTGGACCCGGAAATGGTTGGCGAGGTTCTGCGCGTTATCCGCGACCTGGCTAAGGAAGGCCTGACAATGGTTATCGTAACGCATGAGATGGCTTTTGCCCGTGACGTTTCTAACCGTGTTATCTTTATCGACCAGGGCGTAATTGCTGAGGAAGGCGAGCCGCAGGAGCTGTTTGCGCATCCGAAAAATAAACGTACCCAGGATTTCTTAAGCAGATTTGCTAACGCTTAAGCTGATTGTATAATGTAGCTTTGCTCTCTGTTTCAAGGTGTACCTTGAAGCAGGGAGCTTTTGTTTTGCGATGAGCTTTTATCATAACCGAGGGATGCGAGAAGAAATTATAAGTCAACGCAGGAATTTTATTTATTGCTGTAGAAATTCTATTAAGGCGAGGAATATCTCTGCTTAGAAAGAGTTAAAGGTAGTGATAAAAATGATGAAGGTTTTGCGAAGTGTTTTGCTTTGCGCTTTACTGTTGACTACTCATACAGCATTTGCCGCTAAGGGCACTCTGTTATATATACCCATGGACAACAGACCGGTGTGCCTTGATTACACAGTGCAGACGATGCAGGCTGCAGGCTGGGATGTACAGCTGCCGCCGGCTGAATATATTGCCGGTGCTCAATCGGCCGGGCAGCCGGAAGAGCTTTTTAACTGGCTGGAGGCTAAGGCCGGTGAATCGGTAGCCATTGTTGCTTCCTCCGATGCTTTGCTTTATGGTGGGCTGGTGGCATCACGCACACATGAAATTTCGCCCGAGCTTCTGCAGCAGCGTGCCGAACGCCTGGTAGAGCTGAAAAAACAGCACGGCGGACAGAAGGTTTATGTTTTTACCACTATTATGCGTTCGCCTAAGGCCAGCAGTGCGCCGACGGAGCCGGCATACTATAAGGAATGGGGCCCGAAAATCTTCCGTCTGGGAGAACTGGAGGACAAGCTGGAGCTTAAGCAGATTAAGCGTAAAGAGGTAAAAGAGCTGGCGGAGCTGCGCAGCAGCATTCCCCGGGAAATACTGGCTGATATGTTTGTGCGCCGCAGCAATAATATCCACGCTACGGAGCTTTTGCTGCATGGTGTGGAAAGCGGCGATTTTGATTATATGCTTATCGGACGTGATGATACTGCAGCCTATTCTCAGGCACACAGGGAAGCACGCGAGATGGATATTCTGGTGAATGAGTTGCCGAAGGAGAAAATCCGTTTCTTCGCCGGCGCAGATCAGCTTGGCCTGCTGCTTTTGAGCCGTGCTGCCAACCGTCTGCAGTATGAGCTGCCTTTGGTAAATGTAACCTATGCTGCCGGCATGGGCGGTAAAACAGTGCCTACCTACGAGGATGATACTGTGGCCGTTAGCGCCAAGCAGCATATCTATGCGGCAGGTGCTTTCCCGGTATATTCGCGCAAAAATGCGGATTTGGTCTTGGCTGTCAACACTCCTGCCGACGGTGTGACGCATGAGGCGTCTGATGCAAGCAACAGCTATAAGGCATTACCTGATACCGTAAATTTCGTCAATAAGGTTGAACGCATTCTTAAGCATAATCATCCTGTGACTGTGGCAGACATCCGTTTTGGCAACGGTGCGGACAATGCTTTGGTTAAGACCTTGTTTGACAAACAGTTGGCATATCGTCTGGCATCCTACGGCGGTTGGAATACTGCGGGCAACAGCTTGGGCTTTGCTCTGGCGCAGGGCCTGCTGCATAAGCAGTTAACACCGGAAGCAAGAGAAAATCTGCTTAATGTGCGTTATCTTGATGATTGGGCTTATCAGGCGAATGTGCGTATGCAAACCTATCAGCAGCTTATCTGGCCTAACTATTGGCCCAACAGCGGACTGAATGAGGAGCAGCGTACTGCGGCGGAAGCATATATTACCCGGGAAATCAACAAGGTGAGCAAGCCGTATATGGGCAATACTGCCGAAGAATATAAATTTATGCTGCCGTGGAGCAGAATGTTTGAAGTAAAGGTGGAGCGATAAAATGTCAATGAAGTATACGCTTCGCCTTGCGAAGCCTGACGACGCCGAAAAGCTGTTGGAAATTTACGCGCCCTTCGTCAGCAGCAATGACAGGACACTCAGCGATGTGTCATTTGAATACGAGGTACCGTCGGTAGAAGAATTTACTGAGAGAATCAAAAATATTTCTGCGGACTATCCTTATATAGTTTGTGAGCACGATGGCAGACTGCTTGGTTATGTTTATGCCCATCCTTATATTCAGCGTGCTGCCTATCAGTGGGGCGCTGAGGTAACAATTTATCTGGCACCCGAGGGGCAGGGGCGTGGCCTGGGCAAGGTTATGTACGCAGCTCTGGAAGCTTTACTGCACCTGCAGGGGGTAGTTGTGACCTACGCCTGCATTACCGCCAGCAATGAGCACAGCGTCAAAATGCATGAGGCTTGCGGCTATAAAATTATCGGTACCTTCAATAATACAGGCTTCAAGCACGGCCATTGGCTGGACATGGTGTGGCTGGAGAAGGTTATTGCCGAATATCCCGAGCAGCCTGCGCTGATCAAGAAGATAGGCGAGCTGCCGCCGGAAGCTGTGGCAGAAGTTTTGCAGGAGGCTTCGGCAAGGCTGCAGTAATAGCTGAGCAAAAAGCAGTTTTTGTGTATCAGCGTAACAGTATTTTAAGAAGCTGTTGTAAGATTTTAGCAGAAAAAGAAAAAGCACTGTCAGCTCTATCTGATATAAGAATATCAGTGAGCAGACAGTGCTTTGGTGCTTTTAGATGTTTTTCCAGGGGATAGCCTTTCTCTCCAACCATTGCAGGAACAGGTTAAAGAGCAGGCCGAGCAACGACAATACAATAACTCCGGCCATCAAGCGGTCGGTAATCATCAAATCGCCGTAATGCAGGATGAGGGCGCCGATGCCGACCTGGGCGGCAATCATCTCTGCTGCTACCAGCAGCAGCAGAGATGTGCCGGCAGCAAGGCGCAGACCTGCGAAAATCATAGGTAAGGCGTTAGGCAGAACAACACTTTTCATCGTTTTCCACCAGCTGGCGTTAAAGCTGACTGCGACCTTGATAAGCAGTGTATCAACATTTTTGACACCGCTGTAGGTGTTCATTGCTACCGGAAAGAAGACGCCGAGCGCAATAATCGTTACCTTCGACAGCTCGCCAATTCCCAGCCAAAGAATGAACAACGGCAGTAAAGCGATTTTAGGGATAGGGTAAAGCGCGTTGACAACAGGATTGCCGATTTTATCTGCCAGTGCCGAGGTACCGGTAACAAGACCGACTGCAAGGCCGATAAGACTGCCGACAGCAAAACCGATTAGGATACGGTATATGCTGGCGGCCAGGCTAACGCCGATTTCGCCGTCAGCAAGCATGGCAAGCAGGGCGCTGATAATCTGGCTCGGTGCCGGCAAAAACAAAGAAGAAACCAGGCCACAGCGGCAGATAGACTCCCAAAAGAGCAGCAGGACGATGATGGAAGCAACGCTTACCCAATGCGGATAGGTCTTTTGCCAATGCGTCATACGGTTGCGCACGATATATTCGTTAGCTGCGCTCGCAGCAGTTTTCTTTTCAGGCATTGTCTTCCACCTCCATTAAGGCAGCACGCGCATCCTTGCTGATATGCTCCCAGATGATACGGACAAATTCCGCAATTTCGTCTGTGTGCTCCGGCTTAGCACGCTCGGCACGCGGAATGGCAATCTGCAGTATTTTGTTGACCTTTCCGGGGCGACGCGAAAGCAGTACAACTCTGTCAGCAAGCATTACTGCCTCCTGAATATTATGTGTAACATATAGCGTGGTCAGACGCGTCTTTTCCCACAGCGTTACCAATTCCTCCTGCATGATGGTGCGTGTTTGCGCATCCAAGGCAGAAAACGGCTCATCCATCAGCAGCAGGTCGGGCTCGATAGCTAAAGCACGGGCAATACCTACGCGCTGACGCATACCGCCGCTTAATTGGTGCGGGAAGGATTTTTCAAAGCCCTTTAAGCCTACAAGCTCAATGTAATGCTTAATGCGTGCTTCCTTTTCGTCTGCTTTCATGCCTGCTGTTTCCAAACCGAAGGCGATATTATCGTGCACATTGCGCCAGGGGAAGAGGCCTGTTTCCTGAAAGACGATGCTCATACGAGGCTCATAGCCTGCAGCGACATCAGTAAATTTTACGTTACCGCTTGTGGGCTCCAAAAGCCCGGCGGTTATATTGAGCAAGGTTGATTTACCACAGCCGGACGGTCCTACCAATGCTACAAATTCTTCCTTATTAATGCTGAGGTTAATATCCTGCAAAACAGGAAGCAGCTTACCGCTGGTGGTGGTGAAATCCTTGCAGATATTTGCGATTTCTAATTTCATTTTCTACCATCCTCCAAAAAGACTGGCGCTAATATATCAGCCGCAGCGTTTTGGTGCTAAAGCATCGTCAACGCATTTTGCAGCTGTTACATTTACGCCAGTCTTGCTTTAATACAATAGTTTATTTCTTCATTGCTTCATCCAGAAAGCTGGTGTTGGCAACATCCTTCGCGTCCAGTGTGCCGGAAATCATCTTGTTGTCAGTGTACCATTTAATCTGGGTTGCAATATCGCTGACAAGCAGCTTGCCGTCCTTATCAATATAGGGCAGGCCTGCTTTAATGTCTTCAGCCGGAGCTTTAACGTATTTGGCCACAATATTAACAACTTCTTCCAGCTTCTTGGCATCCTTCTTTTCTACTGCAGCTTCGTAGTAATAGTTGCAGGCTTTGTTGTAAGCACGCATGAAGCGTACAGCCGCATCCTTATTCTTCATAAAGTCAGGTGAGTAGAAGATAGCAGAGGTCTGGTAAGGAATAACGTCACCAACCTGTACGACCAGTTTGCCATAGCCTGCTTTTTGCACCTTGGTGATGTTAGGCTCGTTTAAGATACAGCCGTCAATCTGCTTGCTTTCCAGTGCAGCCATAACAGCACTGAGCTTGCTCAGGGGAACAATTTCCACATCATTGAGGCTCATGCCCTGGGTTTCCAGCATTCTGCCAAGCATATAATGGAAGGTAGAGCCCTTTTGCGTAATACCGATACGCTTGCCCTTCAAATCCTTCAGGCTTTTTACGCCGGCGTTGTAGTTGTCGGTGGTCACAAGCAGTGCAGAAGAGGAATAGCCTTTTTGTTCACGTCCTTTATCCGCAACAATGCCAAGCTTTTGTCCGTTGGCTGCCATGTTATAGAGGCTGGCCGTAATGCCGGTAGCGCCGACATCAACCTTAGAGGAAGCGGTGGATACGGCAATCGGATGAGCGGCATCAAACCATTGCGGTTCAATTTCAATACCTTCTTCAGCAAAGAAGCCCTTATCCATAGCGATAAATAAAGGAGCGCTGCTTGTCAGGCGCAGCATGCCAAGGCTTACCTTAGTCTTTTCTTTGGGTGTGTCTTTTTTTGAATCGTTACCGCCACAGCCTGCAGCTAATACTAATAGGCAAAGGCTGAGCAGAAGAGCAACTGTTTTCTTCATTAATAAATCCTTCCCTTCTCCCAAAAATTCATAAAATACCGCTTTTATTCTACACTATTTAACAATAAAAAGCAGTAATATTAATGAAAAAATCGTTTTAAAAGCTAAGAAAAAGCTTTTTTGTACGAAATGCAACAGTATTTGCCGATGCTTTCGACACCTTTATGTAAAAAATCTGTGTTTTAACAGCTACTTATAACAAAAAAATGCTATAATATAATAGTATGTTTGAAGAAAGGACGTGGAGACGTGAAGATAAAATGGTTGGTACAAGGCCTGGCTTGTAGCAGCGTACTTTTCTGCAGCACTATTGCTGCTGCCGCTGACACACTTCTGGCGCAGGTGCCGCTGCAGCTGACAGCAGAGCAGACTGTTACTGCCGAGCTTTGGGGTGACAGGCTGTCTAACGGCTACGCCAATGATCTGCTTGTTATGATTAAGGATAAGGACAAGAAGCTTTTGACGGCTCATACACCTTCTATTAAGGGCGGGTATAATTGCCAGCTTCAGCCTATTAAGCTGTGGGCAGGCAAAAGCGGCAGACAGCAGCTGCTGGTGAGTGCTGCTCAGGGAGATTGGCATGCGCCCAGTGAATATCGTGTGCTTTCCTTTGCCAACAAGAAAAATGTGCGTGAGGTCTTTGGTGCTGCCGAAAGCATGGGACTGGTAAAGCAAGCCTATGCCAAGGACGGTAAAATGCATGTAGCTTTAATCGACGGCAATAAGTCGGATTTAACACCGGCAGCAGGCAGTGAGGTTGAAGACGGCAAGCTGGAGTATGGCGGCTTACATTCACTGGTGGCACATGATGTAGATAATGACGGTGCAGATGAATTGTTGGGCTGTCAGCAGCTGGTGCAGAAAAAGCAGCCTCTGGCAGATGTGGGCGCTATTTGGAAGCAGGACAAGAAAACTAAGGAATGGAAGCAGTTTTCCCTGACCATTATGACGCTTGCGCCTACGCCTAAGGATAATACCGTAAATGATGGCAAGGATTTTGCTGCCGGTACTATATTGGTGCGCAAGATGGTAGTTCCCGGCGGTGAAGCGACCTTCCCGGTTTTTGCCGGTAAGGACGTAGAGCTGCAAAATAAAATGAATAAGCTGCTGCAGGATGAATGCAAAGATTATCTGGAGCATTTTTACAATGGCGAGGCAGATATGGCTTTTAAGGTGATGCGTGCCGATGAACAGATTCTGAGCCTACAGCTGATCAGCGGTAAAAACAGCTTTATCCATCATCAGCTGAATGTAAATCCTAAGACAGGTGAAAAAATACGTCTGGATGAAGTGCTCAACGTAAAGGATAAGGATTTGCTGCCGCTGCTTAATCTGCTGAATACCAATAAGAAGGTTGTATATAAGGACAGACTGCCGGATGAATGGTATATTGAAGGAGATAATCTGTTTTTGATGCAGCGTATTGATGGCGTAGACCAAGTATCGGGTTTTGCCATGGGCAATCTGCATAAATTTTTGCTGAAAAAAGAGCTGTTGAACAGCAAAAACTGACTGGTCAGTCAGTAAAATTTGTAAGAAGAAGCTAAGTGAAGAAAATACAAGAAAAAGCGGCGAAATTTGCTTAAATGAAGTTTGCTTTTCTGAAAAATGTCCATTATAATAGTAGTATTCTGAAACTGGAGCAGGAATATTTTCAGGTAAAGGCGCTACAATATAGCAGTCTTATTAGTTATTATATATATTGAGTAGTTTCAGAGTGAAGGTGAAGGAGGTTTTTTTATGTTAAGTTTTATTCGCTCCGGCCGTGCGAGAAAAGCAATGGCTGCAGCGCTGGCGGCAACCTTTGTACTGAGCGTTGCAGGCTGCGGTCAAAAACAGCAGCAGGGCGGCAATCAGGCAGCTTTGGTTAAAACCATGAAGGTTATTAAGCGTGACACCCCTCTGGTATATGATTATACAGGCTTTGTACAGGCTCAGCAGGAAATGGAGCTGAAGGCTCAGGTAAGCGGTCAGATTACAGCCAAGTATTTCAAGGGCGGTGACAATGTAAGTGCAGGCCAGACCTTGTATGCTATTGACCAGCGTACTTATCAGGCTAACGTGCTCAATGCGCAGGCAGGCCTTGCTAATGCTCGTGCAGCTCTGGCTAACGCAGCTTTGAACGCAGAGCGTTACAGCACTTTGTATGCACAGAATGCAATTTCCAAGCAGGTTCTGGATAACGCTATTATGCAGCGTGACCAGGCACAGGCTTCTGTAAATGCGCAGGAAGCAATTCTGGAAAATGCACAGATTAACATGACTGATACCAGCGTTTCCGCTCCGTTCAGCGGCCGTATTGATACTACCGCGCTGGAGGTTGGCAATTATGTAACCGCAGGTCAGACTACTCTGGCAAAAATCAGCAACACTGACCCTGTATTCGTACAGTTCAGCATCGCTGAGCCGGAATATCTGAAGCTTTCCGGTTCCCATGATAACAGCGGCGCTGCTTCTCTTGACAACCTGACTGTTGTTCTGAGCGATGGCAGTACCTATGATTTAAAGGGCACCGTAGCAGAGGTTAACCGCGGTATCAACGACAACACCGGTACCATGACTGTAAAGGCTTTGTTCAGAAATCCTGCACATCGTCTGCTGCCGGGCATGTTTGCTCACGTACAGGCAACCGCAGGCACCAAAAAGGATGCTCTCTTGATTCCTATGCGTGCAGTTGTTGAATTGATGTATAAGAAATTTGTTTACGTTGTCGGCAGCGATAACAAGGTTACTATGAAAGAAGTAACCCTTGGTCCTTCCGTTGGCCGTTTCTACATGGTTGAAAGCGGTCTGACCGGCGATGAGACAATCGTAGTTGAAGGCACCGGTAAGATCAGACAGGGTGCTCAGGTTAACCCGCAGCCGATGACTGAGGCTGATCTGGATACTACTGTTGACAACAGTGCTACCGCCGGCAAGAAGCAATAAGGAGGTTGGCTAGATGGCTCGTTTCTTTATTGATCGCCCGGTATTTGCGATAGTACTGGCGATTATTATTACCTTATTGGGTACGATTGCCGGCTTTAGCCTGCCTATCGCCCAATATCCTAACATTACCAAACCGCGTATCAGCGTAAACACCAACTATGTCGGTGCAAGTGCCGATATCGTTGAAAAGGCTGTAGCACAGACCATTGAGCAGAAGGTCAGCGGCGTAGAAAATATGCTGAATATGTCCTCTGTAAGTACCTCCAGTGGTGAGTACAAGCTCAATGTTGAGTTCAACCTGGAGAAAAACGCAGATATCGCTTCTGTAGAGGTGCAGAACCGTGTATCCCAGGCAACCAGCTCTCTGCCGAGCGAAGTTTCCGGCTACGGTGTAACCACCGCTAAGGAATCTGCCGAGACCATTATGTATTTTGGTCTTTATTCTCCGAAAAATACTTATGATGCAATGTTCTTAAGAACCTATGCGGATGCGAACTTCCTGGATGCCGTAAAGCGTGTTAAGGGCGTATCTACAGTTGGCGAATATGGTCCGGAATATGCAGTCCGCATCTGGCTGAATCCTGAAAAAATGGCGCAACTGGGCGTAACCGTAACCGACGTTTCCAACGCTATCAAAACGCAAAACATTCAGGCAGCGGTTGGTTCTATCGGTAACCGTCCTACTGTTGACAAGCAGGAGCGTACCTATTCCGCAAGTGCTCAAGGTCGTCTGAATACACCTGAGGAATTCGGTAACGTTATTATTCGTTCCAATAATGGCGATAACCTGAAGCTGAAGGATATCGCAACTATTAAAGAAGGTCCTCGTAATGACCTTATCGTCAGCAAGCTGAATGGCGGCGATTCCGTTGTCTTCCCGGTATCCCTGACCTCTGATGCGAATGCTATCGAAACTGTTAAGAATATCCGCGAGGTATTAAAGGACGCTGAAAGCCGTTTCCCTGACGATATGAAGCTGATTGTTATTCAGGATAACACCCAGTTTATTACCGAGTCTTTGGAGAAGGTTGCACATACCTTCGTTGAAGCTTTGATTCTGGTTATTCTGGTAGTATTCATGTTCCTGGGCAGCTGGCGTGCAACCTTGATTCCTATTCTGGCTGTACCGGTATCCTTGATTGGTACCTTTGCTTCCTTCGTAATTTTGGGCTTTACTATCAACACTCTGACTGCTTTTGCAATGATTCTGGCTATCGGCCTTGTTGTCGATGACGCTATCGTTGTAGTAGAAGCAGTTGAACATCATATTCAGGAAAACGGTATGTCTCCTAAGGAGGCAACCTACCGCGCTATGAACGAGGTTTCCGGCCCTGTTGTGGCTATTGCCTTCGTACTGTCTGCGGTATTTATTCCTGTAGCCTTTACCGGCGGTACTGTCGGTGAATTGTACAAGCAGTTCGCTATCACGATTTCTGTATCTATGATGCTTTCTGCGATTATTGCGTTGTCCCTGACTCCTGCGCTTTGCTCCCTGATTCTTGTCAAGAAGGAGGAGGCACCGAAGGGCTTTATCGGCAAGGCTGTAAAAGCATTTGATGATTGGTTTGCAAGAACGCTGGCCAAATACGTGAAAAACGTTGAAGGCTGCATCCGTAAATCTAAGCTTATCCTGACCTGTCTTGTTATTGTGGTTATCTGCATCGGTTTCCTGGCGAAGGCAACGCCGACAGGCTTTGTACCGAACGAGGACCAGGGCATGACTGCAGTATCTATCAGCTTGCCTGAAGGTGCTTCCAGTAACCGTACACAGCAGATTATGGCAGGCCTTTCCCAAAATATGAGAAAGTTACCTGGTGTTAAAAATGTTATGGAGGTTAGCGGTATTGATATTCTGTCCATGGGTCAGAAGGCTAACGCCGGTCTGGCAGTAGTTTCTATGGAGGACTACAGCCAGCGCAGCAACAGTGTACAGGATATTATTCCGATGATTTTCGGTATGGGCGCACAGATTCCTGATGCAACCGTTATGGCCTTCCAGCCGCCTTCTCTGCCGGGTGCTTCCAGTACCGGTACCTTGAGCCTTTATCTCATGAACCTTGGCGGTGAAGATGTTAACACCATGGGTGAGCGTGCTAATGAATTTTTGGCTGCTTGCCGCAAGCGTCCGGAAATCGGTATGCTGTACACCACCTTGAACACCAATACTCCTATGTATCAGTTTGAGGTTGACCGTGAAAAGGCACAGTCTATGAACGTGCCCGTATCTACTGTTTATTCCGCATTGCAGGCCTTCTTAGGCGGTAACGAAATCAATGATATCAATAACTTCGGCCGTACATGGAAGGTTGTTATGCAGGCTGATGAAAAATATCGTACCGGTGTAGAGGATATGCGTTACTTCTTTGTACGCAGCAACGATGGTAAATCTATTCCGCTGAATACACTTGTAAAGCCTACTCCTAAGAACAGCTCTGTTGTTATGACACGCTTTAACGGTGCCAGTGCGATTAAGATTTCCGGTGACCCGGCCAGCGGTTATTCCTCCGGTCAGGCTATGGCTGCCATTGAAGAGGTTGCTAAGCAGGTTCTGCCTAACACCTACACCTACGAATGGACCGGCCAAAGCCTTGACGAAATTGAAGCAGGCAACCGTTCTACTCAGATTTTCATCATTTCCCTGATTTTCGTATTCCTGTGTCTGGCAGCTCTGTATGAAAGCTGGACTATTCCTCTGGCTGTACTGCTGTCCGTACCTTCCGCAGTTTTCGGCTGCTTCCTGGTACAGTATGCACGTGGCCTGCAGAATGACGTTTATATGCAGATCGGTCTGATTACGCTGATTGGTCTGGCAGCAAAGAACGCTATTCTGATTGTTGAATATGCGAAGATGAATATGGAGCAGGGCATGGATGTTGTACATGCGGCTGTTGAGGCTGCTCATGTCCGTCTGCGTCCTATCCTGATGACATCCTTCGCCTTCATCTTAGGCTGTTTGCCTTTGGCTATTGCTACCGGCCCGGGCGCCGGTGCGCGTGTATCCATGGGTAACGCCGTAGTAGGTGGTATGACCATCGCTACTCTCTTTGGTATCTTCCTGATTCCTGTACTCTTTGTAGTTGTTGAACGCTTCTTCAGCCGCAAAAAGAAGGGGACTCCCGAAGATAATGTAACCGAACAGCTGTAATGCTGCTAAAAAACGCCGCTCAAACGAGCGGCGTTTTTAATTTTCAATAGCTGATGTTAGGCAGTAAAATGCATATTTTTAATTTTATACATAAATAATAGCATAGAAGTTAATGGTTATTCTGATTTGAAAAGCAAGCTCAAAGAGCCTGCTTTTTTTAAGTTACATAAGTAAACTAATCCTTCTCAATAACAAAAATGCTTTTTAAATTTTAATAACAATAACAAATTTAAAACGAATACAATCTGTAAGTAAACTAAGACCGTCCGTTTATTATGTGTGACATAAGCAACGGAATAACGGCAGAATTATTTTTATACTTAATTCAGCAAGGCAAAAAGGGGTGTTTGAAGTCAAATATCCGGAAGCATATTGCGGTAAATATTATATTTAAATTTATTTGGAAGGGGTGATTTATATGGGTTCCGTAACAACTAATCCGTGGCTGATTTCTATTATCAACATGACAATCGTTTTTGGTGTGCTCATTGCTTTAGGTGTACTCATGAGTATGATTCAGTTGGTTGACCCTACTAGAAATAAGCATTGAAGCAAATGATGCAAAGTTTTGCCCTGTCTAATCTATTAAAAAATGCACTTATTTTCCCAATATGGGCCCAGAGGAGGATTATTCTATGTTTGATGCATTTATCGTCGCTTTGGCTTCTGTTTGGGCAGACTCAGGTTTTTCTGCTCTGACAAGTGGCAACGTAATTATGATTGGCGTTGGTTTGGTTCTGCTTTATATGGCTATAGGCAAAGGCTTTGAGCCTTTGCTGCTGTCTCCAATCGCCTTTGGTTGTATTCTGGCTAACATTCCTAAAAACGGTTTCGAACAGCCGGGTGTTATGTCCGTTATCATGTATGGTATTCACCACGAAGTATTCCCGCCGTTGATTTTCCTGGGCGTTGGCGCAATGACCGACTTCGGTCCGCTGATTGCTAATCCTAAAACCTTGCTTTTAGGTGCTGCTGCTCAGATTGGCGTATTTGTATCCCTGATGGGCGCTATGGCTTTGGGCTTTACTGTACAGGAAGCATCTGCTATCGGTATTATCGGCGGTGCTGACGGCCCGACCGCTATTTATCTGGCAGCTAAAATGGCGCCGCATCTTTTAGGTGCTATTGCCGTTGCAGCTTATTCCTACATGTCCCTGGTACCGCTGATTCAGCCGCCGGTAATGAAGCTGTTCACTACCGAAAGAGAACGTAAGATTGTTATGGAGCAGCTGCGTCCGGTAAGTAAATTTGAAAAGGTCGTTTTCCCGATTATGTGCACCATCGTTATTTCTCTGCTGCTGCCGCCGGTAACAGCTTTGATCGGTATGCTGATGCTTGGTAACCTGTTCAAAGAAGCAGGCTGCCTGGACCGTCTGTCCGACACTGCACAAAATGCTTTGATGAACACTGTAACTATCATGCTGGCTACCGGTACCGGCCTTACCATGAGTGCTGATGCCTTCCTGAACTATCAGACTATCCTGATTATCTGCTTAGGTCTGGTTGCCTTTGCTGCAGGCACCTGGGGCGGTGTAGTATTCGGTAAGATTATGTGCATGGTAGACGGTGGCAAGACTAACCCGTTGATTGGTTCCGCCGGTGTATCCGCAGTTCCTATGGCTGCCCGTGTATCTCAGATTGTAGGCCAAAAGGCTAATCCGGCAAACTTCCTGCTGATGCATGCTATGGGTCCTAACGTAGCAGGCGTTATTGGTACTGCAGTTGCTGCAGGTACCATGCTCGCAATGATTGGCCCTGTTGCTAAATAAACAGTTAGTGTGATGACTCTCCCTAAAAAGTGAAGCCCGTCCGGTAAAACGGATGGGCTTTGCTTTTGCTTAACTATAAATATGCTTGCAGCCGCCACGATGTGGCTGTTTGAAAGCAAAAAAAATAACCAGTTCGCAGCTGGTTATTTTTTATTGCCAAAACTAAATTCGCAGTCGTTTCAGCATTCTCCCAATCTCTCTTTAGACAAATTGAAAACTGAGAGGATATTAAATTGTTGCTTTGCAGTATTTATTTTAGCAAACTGAATATGACAATCTGTTGCGCAGGCAACAAAAATGATTAATGAACTTTTGAAATAGTATAGAAGTTAAAGTGAAGTAATTATGTAAATAAAGTAACTGTTCAGCAAAAAGAAGTGTGACTTGTGCAACAGAAGATAAAAAAATATAACTTTATACTTATTAAAGTAAGATAAGCATCTTGCTTATAGAACTTAGTTCCCCTTTAATTATCTTAGGAAGAGGTGATAAACAGTGGGTCCTGTAACAACAAATCCGTGGCTGATTGCCATAATCAACATGACCATTGTCTTTGGAGTTCTAATCGGATTAGGTATGTTGATGAGTTTAATCCAGGTAGTTGATCCTACCAAAGCTAAATAAGATTTAGCTGAAAAAAGGTTTCAAAGCAGTGCTGCTGCTTTAAGCAGCTTCATAAGAAGAAATGACATTTTCTGATGTTCTGCTTGCTTCGCCAAGCAGACCACAGGTAGACTAGGGGAGACTGTGGTGATACAGTTAAAATGAAAGTGTTGTAGCATTATTGTGGAGCTTATTTGCACTTATAACATCCCAATTAAGGGAAACAAGGAGGAAAAATTCACATGTTTGAGGCATTTTTTGTTGCTTTGTCTTCTGTATGGGCAGACTCCGGCTTCTCTGCACTGACAGGCGGTCATGTAATCATGATCTGCGTTGGTCTGCTTCTGCTTTATATGGCTATTGCTAAAGGTTTCGAGCCTTTGCTGCTGTCCCCAATCGCATTCGGTTGTATTCTGGCTAACATTCCTAAAAACGGTTTTGAAGAACCTGGTGTTATGTCCGTTATCATGTATGGTATTCACCACGAAGTATTCCCTCCGTTGATCTTCTTGGGCGTAGGCGCTATGACCGACTTTGGTCCTCTGCTGGCTAACCCGAAAACCCTGCTCCTGGGCGCTGCTGCACAGGGCGGTGTATTCGTAGCTCTGTTGGGCGCTATGCTGCTTGGCTTCACCGTACAAGAAGCTGCTGCTATCGGCATCATCGGCGGTGCTGATGGCCCGACTTCCATCTACCTGGCTGCTAAAATGGCTCCTCAGCTGTTAGGTGCAATCGCAGTTGCTGCTTACTCCTACATGTCTCTGGTTCCGCTGATTCAGCCTCCTATCATGAAACTGTTCACCACTGAAGCAGATCGTAAAATCGTTATGCAACAGCTGCGTCCGGTTTCTCACTTTGAAAAGGTTGCTTTCCCGATCATGTGCACCATCGTTATTTCTCTGCTGTTACCTTCCGTAACTGCTCTGATTGGTATGCTGATGCTGGGTAACCTGTTCAAAGAAGCTGGCTGCCTGGATCGTCTGTCCGACACCGCACAAAATGCTCTGATGAACACCGTAACCATCATGCTGGCTACCGGTACTGGTCTGACCATGAGCGCTGAGTCTTTCCTGAACGCTAAGACTCTGCTGATCATCGTTCTGGGTCTGGTTGCATTCGTAGCTGGTACTGCTGCCGGCGTTATCTTCGGCAAGCTCATGTGCATGGTAGACGGTGGCAAGACCAACCCGTTGATTGGTTCCGCTGGCGTTTCCGCAGTTCCTATGGCTGCTCGTGTATCTCAAAAAGTTGGTCAGAAAGCTAACCCGGCTAACTTCCTGCTGATGCACGCTATGGGTCCTAACGTAGCAGGCGTTATCGGTACTGCAGTTGCTGCAGGTACCATGCTGGCTATGATCGGTCCTGTTGGCAAATAATCATTAGCTAACTTCAAGAGCTCACACATTAGTGTGAGCTCTTTTTTGTATCTAAAATGTAAATTTTATTGCCGGCGATACTCTAAGCCTAATATTTATAGTATAATAAAAAAGAACTGTTCAAGAATTGAATAGCATTTCTATACAAGAGGAGTCCTGAGTATATGCAACGTTTTAATTTAACCAGGCAGTTTTTTAGGGATGTCTGGTATCTTACGAAAAGCTATTGGCAATCCGAAGAGAAGAAAAAGGCCTTCTTTTTATTAGGCTGTATAATAGCACTGACACTTGGCGTAGTTTATATGCTTGTTCTGCTTAACCAATGGAACAATAGCTTCTACAGTGCCTTACAAAACTATGATGCAAAGAAGATTTTTGACGAGCTTATTCATTTTTCGTGGCTAGCAGCTATTTATATCTTATTGGCAGTATACTCATATTATTTGCAGCAGACACTTATTTTAAATTGGCGTCGTTGGCTGACGACACGCTTTATTGACATCTGGCTGCAAAACAAAACCTATTACAATTTGCAGATGTTCGGTAAGGATACGGATAACCCTGACCAACGTATCAGTGAGGATGTGCGTCAGTTTGTCGAAATGACCTTGAGCTTTGGTATAGGCATCCTCAAGGCATTTTGTACGTTTGCATCCTTTGTTGTTATTTTATACAATTTTTCCGGCAGTTTTAGCTTTACCTTTATGGGTAAAACATGGACCATAAATGGCTACATGCTGTGGGCATCATTAATTTATTCTGTAATTGGTACCTATATTACCCACATTGTCGGCCGCAAGCTGGTAAAAATCAACTTCATCCAACAGAAATATGAGGCGGATTTCCGTTTTAGCATGATTCGTCTGCGTGAAAGTGCGGAAAGCGTTGCCTTCTACCGTGGTGAAGCACAGGAAGGCAGTGTATTCAAACAACGCTTTAAAATGCTTTTGGATAACTTCTGGAAGCTGGTTAATAAACAGAAGCAGCTTGTCTTTTTAAATTCCGGTTATTCGCAAATCGCAATAATTTTTCCCTTTGTTGTTGCAATGAACCGTTATTTGACGAAGGAGGTAACTCTCGGCGGACTGATGCAGGTTGCCAGTGCTTTCGGTCGTGTGCAGGATTCGCTTTCATACTTTGTTGATATGTACAGCAGCATTGCTCAATGGCAGGCTGTTGTAATGCGTTTAACTTATTTTGGCCGTCATATGCACGAGGTTTCCCAGCAGGCTGAGCGCTTCCATGTGGAACGCTTTGCTGCTGCCGATGTAGTCGAGGTCAGCAATATGCAGATTAATTTGCCTGACGGAAAACCGCTTCTGGAAAATCTCAGCTTTACTCTGCATCCGGGGCATAATGTTTTGATTAAGGGTGTCAGTGGCAGCGGTAAAAGTACTCTGCTTCGTGCTATCTCAGGTATCTGGCCCTTTGTCGACGGTAAAATCTTTTTGCCGGAGCGTGATAAGCTGATGTTTATTCCGCAAAAGCCTTATTTACCATTAGGTACTTTACGTGCTGCGCTTAATTACCCGGGAAATAAACCGATAGATGATACTGAGCTGATTTATCTGATGGATTTGTGTCAGATTGGCTATCTTAAGGATAAGCTTGATTTGGAGGCTGACTGGAGCCATGTGCTTTCTGTCGGTGAGCAGCAGCGTCTGGCTTTTGTGCGTGCGCACATCCAACAGCCTCAATGGCTCTTCCTCGATGAAGCAACCTCTGCTTTGGATGAAGACACTGAGGCGACTATGTACAGCCTGCTGCAGGAACGTTTACAGCAGACTACTGTTGTAAGTGTCGGGCATCGCAGTACGTTGAATAAATATCACGAGCTTGTTTTACACTTAAATAAAGCAACTCGTCAGGTTACTCTTGAAAAATTATAAGGAGGTTTTCTTATGCTGCCGGTACAAATTGCAGAAAATATTTATGACGTTGGTGTTCAGGATTGGGCTGTGCGTGATTTTCACGGCTACAAAACAGAGAGAGGTGCAACCTATAACTCTTATCTGATTATGGATGAAAAGATAACCTTGATTGATACGGTTAAAGCACCCTTTACCGAAGAGTTGCTTGCTAATATCAGCAAGGTAACACCATTGGATTCTATTGACTATATTATCATCAACCATGTTGAGCCTGACCATTCCGGTGCTATGCCTGCGTTAGCCAAGGCTTGCCCCAAAGCAAAGTTTTACATTACTATGCAGGGTAAAAATGAAGCTATTCAGCATTACGGAGATATTTTTGCTTTTGAGGTTGTAAAGGACGGAGCAACCTTAAATATCGGTAAACGTACTTTGACATTCGCTTCTATGGCAATGCTGCATTGGCCTGACAGCATGGCAACCTATAGTGAATATGATAAAATTCTTTTTTCCAATGATGCCTTCGGTCAGCATTATGCTACCAGCAAGCGCTTTGACTCTGAAGTAAATCAGGACGAGTTATTCTACGAAGCAAAAAAATATTTTGCCAGCATTC
>OLYB01000716.1_pt1 | contig 29964 bp, 33 predicted proteins | sample 1674481 | NCBI WGS metagenome assembly OLYB01 (sample SAMEA103958167, study PRJEB25191) | human gut metagenome
TTTAATTATAACATAATTTTATATTATTGTCAATTATATAATTAAAATCTTGGCTGCTGATTGTCCATTTTTAATAACACTTAGGATTTAACCTTATGTCATATTTCTATTTATTTTCGCTTTCGCAACTATATTAATATATTATTAATATAGTATAGAAATCTTTAGGAGTTCCCAGCAATTAAAAGGATTTATAGTGACCAAGACGGTTTAGCCACTCTCCTGCACCTTCTGCTACGGTTTGCAATGTAACACCAAGGTCTTTAGCCATGTTTGCATAACCAGCCATAGTCTTTTCAATAGACGCATCGGATGTTTCTGTTACAATCTGTAGTTCAGTCATTGCAGTATTAAGTTCTACAATTTCTTCTCTTACATTACTAATAGCTGCTTGGATACCATCAAAGATGCCTGTCATAGCTGCAAATTGTCCTATAGAACCAAATGCAGACTCAAAACCACTACTCATTTCGTGAGTATTATTTCTAATTTTATCAATGTCAGCGTCCATCGTTTTCAAAGCATCACTTTTAAACTTATCAAAGTTTACACTTCGAGCAGCATTACCTAATTCTTTAAGTGATTGCTCTGCTTGGTCTGCTTCTGTCTTTAAACGCTCACAGTCTTGTCTCATATTTTCAAGACCAGAACCACTCATACCAGACTTTTCAGCTTGAGCAAGTTCCTTACGTTTAGCAATATATTTATTTAGTGCTTCTGTAGCCTGTTTATACACATTGTTCATACGTGTATCTGCTTGTGAAGCTTGTGTACGTTCAGTTTGCTGTTGAAATTCTCTAAGTTTTTGAATTAACTGGTCGATATTTTTAGACGATTGTAATAAACCGTTTAAAGATTGTGCGTCCATATAACTTGTTTGGAAAGAATTTGTTACTTCGTCATATGTAATTCCCAGTTGTTCAAGTATCGGAATAAAATTCTGAATTGTATTACGAGCTTGTTCAATTTGCTCTGTATTAAATTCGTTTTTACCTTCTTTAGAAGCAATTAAAGATTGTGCTTGCCTAGCTTCTTTTAGAGCTGTAACATATTGATTTAATGCTTCTTTATCTTGATTATAACGGACAGCATCAGTTTGACTTGCAGCAATAGAATTAGATTTATGCTGAAAATCTGTAACCGTTTCTGTAAGTTCTTTATATGATTCCTCAAGATTAACAACACCAGCAGCTAAATTTTTCGTATTAGCGTGACTAAATGTATTATCAAACTTATTATATGCGATACCAAGCTCTCCAAGAGTGCCTTTAAGACGCTCCATTTGATTTTGTAAATCGGCATAATGCTCAGTGTTTGTTTCTCCACTAATTTGTAATTTAGAAATTTCTGATTGAAGCTGCAACGCTTCTTTCATAGCTGATGTATACTTCTTAATTGTTTCTACATCTTCTGCTGCCTGCTTTACATCGGATTGATGAGCAGATTGTCTTGATAGACTTGCTGTATAATCATCGGTAAGTTTCTGAACTTTTTGTTTATTATTAATAAGTGATTTAAGAGTAGTATTTTCCCTCTCAAGAGCAGAAATAGTATTCTTAACATCAGCCGCTTCATTAATATAACCTTTAGAATCAAGTTGTGCCAATTGCTTTTTAAGAGATAATAACTCCTTGTAATTAGAAGCAAGTTTTTGTACAGCATTTGTCTGAGTATGGTCAGTAATACTTGCAGTACCAAAAGCAAGTCCACCTTGCTCATTAGTACCCATATTCCATGCCATAGTAATATCATTTACTGTGCCACTGACACTTGCACTAACAAGTTTACCTGTCTTATCAAAACGTGTTTGAACATTCTGTAAGAAAGAGCTTACGTCACCATCTAACTTATCAAGTTCAACACCAGCCTTTTTAAGTGATTCTGTAATAAAGTCAAGAACTTTATTATAATCCTCGCCTTTCAAAGACTGTTTGAGAGCATCCGCTCCATTACGAACTACATCAAATGCTTTTTCTACTCGTTTTGCAGAATCTTCCATATGCTCGAATGGATTAGCAGTATCATTTTTATTAATAGAAAAACTATTGATAGAATCAGATACATTATCCATTGCTCCAACAAATTCAATAGCATCTTGTCGTAATGAAGTGAATTGTACTCCTGCTTCTTTACCAAAATCAGTTAATAACTGTTGTGCTCTTTCAAATCCTGTTGAAAAATCAGTCCAATCAATAGTGTCCATGCCTTGTTTAAGTTTCTTGAAAGCATCCGTGTTACCATAGCTTTTTTCAAGATTCTCCATGACACCATCTTGAATCATTGACTTACTTTTTTCTTGTAGCTTATGTATATTCTTATATGCATCTGTTACAGATTTTTCCATCTTATCTGTATTAATAGATGGCATAGGAATATTCATATCAGCATATTGCTTTTGCAGATTGCTGATTAAATCAGCAGATTGGGTTTTAAAAGCATTAGATAATTGTCTATTAATAGAAGTCAGATTACCACTACTAATATCAATATTATCCAAATTCATTCCAGTAGAAATAGCTGTTTGTAAATGCTTAAACAGCGTACTTATTTCAGAAGCATAACGTTTAATATCTTTATTGCTTTTAAAATCAAGATTTAAAGGAATATTAAACATTCCCTTGATTTTGTTTGCAATACTCTTTGCTTCGTTCAGTGCTGTAACATGATTAAAATTTAAATCTATTGTGCCTTTATGTAATGCTTTAATACGTTGTTCTATTTCATCCAGCGCGGAAGTATCAGATTTTAAAGCTACTGAAATATCAATATCTGCCATTCAAACCACCTACCTTTCTTATACTGGAAAACATTGTTTAACAGCCTTATATACGTATGACAATAACCATGCACGAAGTCTCTGTAGACCGTGAGTGCCATAACCTTTACGCGGGTTAGCATCAGAGCCACCGCCACCAAATTCTACAGTTTCAATAAAACTTTCCCCACCAAAAGGAGAACCATCAAAACTTGCGTGAATATTCCAATATCCATCACCAGAAAAAGATGAACTAATAGCGGCTGTATCATAGTATATTTCAACTTCATCGTCATTAATAAATCGTGCTTTTACACAATTTAAAAATTCATAAGTACGGTCATAATACGATGGAGAATAAGCATCATACCAATATGCCTTAACATATTTCTGTAATTCTTTTCTACCATTCTCCATGATAAGATTCAGTGCCTTTTGTTTATCAAATTCTATTTCTTTAGCAATTTGATTAAGTTTTGCTATCGAGTATAGTTTTCTCGCCACCGTTAATCACCTTAAAACCTTTCTGCTCGGTAAGTTTATCTCTTGCTTCTTTGGCAGAAGATTCTTTAATAGCGTCAACTACAGCTTTTGTGGCTGGGTCATTCATTGCAATAATATCATTGATTTTGCTTAGTCTTTCGGTGTCGAGACTTTCAATAATATCACGCATTTCTTGTAGTTTTTCAACGGTCGGAATATTACCAACCATACCATTAAATGTATTAATAATAGAAATATCACGAATACCAGTTACAGTATCAAGGTCTTTACATAGCTTTTCGTAATCATCATGAGCATAATTATTTACAAAATCATAAAATCCAGACTGCATAATAAGGTCATATTCCATGCAATTGTAATACTTATAATCAAAATGTACGTCTGTATACTGGAAGAAAATATCAAACATCTTCTTCATTTCGTATTCCATTAATACATCAGAAAAATTAAAATCTTTTACTGTTAGCATCTGTTCAATGGTAAAAGAAAATCCTGCATTAAAAATATCAATAATCGCATATTTTCTACCCATTGTAATATATGAATAAATTTCTACATTATCTGCTACATACTGTAGAAATGTATCTGTATCATCATGAATCATATGATGACGGAACTCTGCGTATTCAATCATAAATAACATCCTTTACATATCATCGAATAAATCATCCAGCTCGTCATCAAAACTACGTAAATCATAATATGACGAGGTTGTGTTAATCACTGAATAAAATAACGAATATTTACATATCCTATTAGACCATATCTTCACCATATTATTAATATAACTTAGGTGTCTCCCACTTCGGATTACTCCTACTTCCTTACGGAATGGTCGTTGAACTTTACCTCACGGTCTTAGCTGCTGATTATCTATTTTTAATAACACTTAGGATTTAACCTTATGTCATCTACTCAATTTTTTATGCTTTCGCAACATTCACATTTATATCTATTAATAGATATTATGTTGTAGTTTGAGTAGCTTTAAGAGTTTCCAGCAATTCAAGAGATACTATATATACTGTTTCCAATATATCGGACTTAACACTTAATCATTATGATGAGCAATAAATTTACTTACTAACTTCATATCCTTACCTTGTTCAAGCATATATGTAATACAGCTTGCTTTAAATAAGTGTGGATTAATACGTCTACCAAGAATAGGAGAAAGAACTTCGGTACAAAAATGATTAGCCCAACCCTTAGTCATCTGCTGTGGCTTCTGTTTACCAACTTGTGTAGTAAATACATATTCATGGTCATATCCACGCTTCTCAATCCACAAACGCCAATAATCCAATACTTCAATAGGAATCATATACTTGAGTGGTTTACCCTCTGCACCAGCACCTTTACCTCTTACAACGTGGCTAACAACATAATTCTTACCTTCCTTAATAGGATAATTAAGAATCTCTGTCTTAAACTGAACAATCTCAGCGCGTCTGCCACCAATATGGAATGCTGTTGCAACCCAAGCAAGACCAAGATAATTCTTTCTTTCTTCAAGATAATTCATAATTTTATCATATTCTTCTTTACTAATAGGAATCTTGTCGTATACCTGTGTCTTATTCACTTTAGGCATACCGCGTGTAAAATTACGGAAATTCCTACATTCTTCCATATCGTCAGCAACAATATTTTCAATATAATTACAGAAACTTGATACGGCAGATTTACGTAGGTTGATTGCACTGGAAGATAAACCTCTGTCTTGCATATAGCCAAGATAGTTTACAAAATCACGTTTACTGATTTTATAAAACGGCTTATCTCTCAGATTAGTATGCACAAACCAGAAAAACTGTCTTAAACAAGTCTGATATTGTCCTTGTGACTGTGGAGAAAGCTGTCTATTGTTACGGAAATATTCATAAAACATATCTACATTTTCTTGATTACACTGTTCAAATTCTGCGGGTGTAATCTCTGGTAGACGTTCTGCCATTTCACGTAACATATGCTTATCAATCTTAGCTTGCTGCTTTTTACTATGCTTTTTACGACTCTTTGGTTTTCTTAAAGAATCATAACGATGTTCCAATTCCACTAAAATCAACCCCTTATTAATTCATTTAGGAGTTTCTCAACATTATATCTATATCTTACTTTTAATAGTTTGCTTTCAATTAAAACTCCTTCATATTCAATAATATCCTTTTCGTTAATAGAGAATTTAGAAGTATTATTATAGAAGTTCATAAAATTAACAATATCTAAATAATATGTTCTATGTACATCTCTAAAATTAAAAATAAACCCAGCTTTTGCATTTTTAAACTGGCTTACTTCATTAAGTCCATGAATCTGACTTAGTTTTATTAATTTATTACCATTACCAGCACCTTCTTTTTCAAAACTAAAAGAAGTGCCTTTTGTGGATTTCAACTCCATCGGAAGAAAAAAGCCCTCATATAACACAAAACAGTCATAAGGATTATTTCTAGTGAATGAAGTATTTCCCCCGCTAAATGAAGCAGCAGAATCTTTAATTCTAAAATAATAAGCATTAAGTTTGGCAAAAGATTTTTTCCAATCTTCTTCAAATTTTTTACCTTCATTCTGTGCCATATTATACCTTCCAAAAATAAAAATAGAAAGAAATTGGGAATGTCCTACTATCAACAGCACTACATTCCCTTTAAGAAATAATTTTCTTTCAATACGCTAAAACATATTATTTTAATAACATAAAGTACAATATCCTTTATATCAAAAGAAATTACGATTTCGACAACAATATTGCACAAAAATTTAAAACAAGGTCATACACGCATTCAGATGCGCTGTACTGCATTTAAATTTATTATTTAGATACCTTGTCGAGTGCAATATTATCAGAAGCTACGGGCTTCTCTGAGACTGTATCGACCTTTGTAATAACCTCATTTTTCTTAATATTTGCTTTAGTTTTTGTTTCAGTCTGTACCTTAACAGTACCAACCATATCTTTGAGAACTTCGGGAGTAATATAGAAGAACTTAACTTCATCATAAGTTAGAGTGCGTCCACCGTCACAGTCAAAACGACCAATGTCTACGTCATAACCGATAATGTCGTAAGTTTTTCCGTCCTTTAGTTCTGCGCGTAGAATAGTCTTAGTCATATTCTTGTCTCCGTTCTCTAAAATGATAGGACGAACACCATCTAAAGATTGCATATTAATAAAACATTCTCGTGAACAACAAACATTCTTCCAAGAATTAATACCAATACACGCTCTACAGATGTAATATTCATTACCGCAATAATTGCATTTTCTATTTAGTAGCATAATAAATACCACCTAAATTAATATAAAAAGAGGGATATAATCATATCCCTCTTTACTATACGTTTAAACTATATTATTCTTCTTCCTCGGTATAAACCTTAAAGTCATATAGCTTCTTAGAACCACAGCCACGTACAAATTCCATATTAAATGCCTGTACTGCTGGGTCTCCGTCTGCGGAAAGGTCGAAGTTCCAGTTACCGTCAACCTGTGCAAGACCATCAAGCTGGCAGGGGAATAGCTCACCAGTGCAAGTGTCCTTTGCAAGACCATAAGCGGTTGCAAGAACAGTTGCTGGGATACCATCACCAGAAACAGTTACAACCTGTGCGTTATCAGCAGACTTAAAGGTATAAGCTACTGCAAACATATCGCCAGCTACTGGTGTTTCTGCTGCGTTAAATGCAAGAGTCTTAGTGCCAGAAGTATAAGTAAACTCGCCAGTCTTTGGCTCAGCAGCTACCTGCTTAAAGGACTTCTCATATTCGCCAGACTGTGGATTTACCTTGTAAACAAATAGAAGTTCTGCGCCAGCAGTGCCGATAGCAGTTAGCTTAGTCTTAACAGAACCATCTGTATCTGCGGTCATTACTTCGTAGTACTGAATGTTGGAAGAACCCTCATATAGTTCAGTACCAGCCTGTACTGCCATTACGTTGGTGTTGAAAGTAGCTACCTCTACATTTAGAGTAGCGCGGCGAGAGTGGGAGAAGCCACCGCCGATATATACGTTACCACGACCACCTGTCGGATAAACCATTTCTACTGTATTCTCTAGACCAGAAGTCTTGGTATTAGTCAGATAGAATAGAATAGACTTGTCGATTGGCTTACGACCAAGAATTTCAAAAACCTGCTGGATAGCAAAGTTTCTTGGAGTAGCAAGTGCCATATCTGTCAACTCCTTTATATTTTATTTTAATTTATTAATTTAAAACCCTTGACCAATTTATCTTATTCCAATTAATAGGATGTTTTTTGGTGTCAAGGTTTCCGCTTGATAAAGTACGCATCGTATTATCCCATTGATTAAGTTGTACATGACGCTGATATTGGTCATATATCATATAAATAGGCATATCCCATATTTCTTTATAAGATAACCCTTTAGCAATCAACGAAGAAACAATACTATCAAGTGTTATTGTTTCACGATGCCGTTTTGCGTCATCTATACGCGCTTTATATTCCATTTCAAGTATATATTTTTTCGCACGTTTTGTACCACCATGTATAACATTATAATCTTTCTTTGCAGTCCAATTTATCTCAGATAAAAACTGCTGGATTAAATGATATGACATTTCTGTAAGTACAAAACTATTTTCTGTATAAAAATATAAAAATTTTGAAACTTCTGTAACATTTACTAATGACATATTGCCATCATTAATTTTTACTGCATACTGATTAGATGTGCCTAAAAAGAATGCAAGTGCATCACCAACAACTTCATCTATTAATAGAGTGGGCTCTGGCAATGTTTTTTCACCATCAGAAGTTTCTTTATACATTTCTATTGCTTTTTGCGAAGTTAATCCCTTTTCTATAAAAAACTGCCATTCGTTTTTTATGTCCTCATACCATATATTACATTCCTTCCATAATATATCTGCAATATCCAAAGAGGTTGAAGTTAATGTATTAACATATTGTAAATATAAATTACCATTAGAAGTTTGTAATTGTTCTATGTCTAATAATGTTGGGTGTTTACAAGAATACAGTTGAGATAGTTTTAAACTATCACCATGTTGTAAGACAAGTCTATTAGTCAATATTAATATTACCTTTAAACTTAACGTCTTGATACATAGGAACTGTAGTAATACATCCTACATTACTATCCACATATAATTCATAAATCAATTGGATGCCATAGAAATAAGACGAATAATCTTTTGTTCTGAATCCATAATATTGTGAACGATTAATAATAGGCAAAGTAAGGGATTTATTGTTAAACATTTTGTCAATTTCACTGGCAACAAAATATGGTCTAAAACCACCTTTAATTGTCCACGCTTTTAAGTGATAAATAATGTCAAATTGTATATTCACTCTGCGGAATCCAGTATTCTTATCAACATCATTGCCACCAGTTAAAGTACAAGTAAGATAACCTTTCTGGTCTAAAACTGCGTCTGGCAATTTTGGAACTGGAAATACATGAGTAAACATCAGTTGAGATGTATCTTCAATATCTGGCTGAATAAATGGGTCATAATTCGGTCGTTGGTCATCTGGATAATAATATAATAGTTTACAAAGTCTTTGATTTTTTAATATATATTCACCAAGAGTGCCCATAACAATGCCATTTAATTCTTCAAAAAATGCCATTACCAAACACCTCCAAGTTCAATATAAAAATCAGTCTTTTCACCATTATCAAAATTTTCACACACAATCTTCAAAAGACCATCTGTACATAATCTGTTGTATTTAATAGTAAATTCATTATCTGTACTATTAATAGTAAAACAATTTTCTGGTACATTATATGCCTTAATATTGAATTTTGTATTTGTTTTTTCGCCATTGATATAGTGATAAATGGAATATGTTAAAGTTTGATTTAATTTAATATAATGAATATCAGGTAGAATAGTGTCTGTAATTACATCTTCTTTTTTATCGACAACCTTAATTTTCGTTTTACTTAAAATTGCAGGATTGTGATATAGTGTGCATGTAATTATACATTCACCAATACCAACACATTGATATTTGCCATTATATTGATTAATTTTACATACATCAACATTACTTGATTCATATAATACAGGCTCATCAAACACTTCGTCATCAACAAATGTCACTGACTTAATCATTTTCCCCTGAGTACCAATTTCACATGTAATTTCTTCTGGTGTATGTACTTTATATGCTGGTTCAAAATAGTCTGCAACCTCAATATCAAATCTATCAGCAGAGTTTCTCTCGTCAACATCTGCATAAAATGATATAACAGGCACACTATTTTTACTAAACGTTTGTTGTCTATCGAATTTGCTACGTTCACGGACTTTATAAACATTATCATTAAAAATATAACGCTTATTAATATCAACGTCTTGTGTATGTTGATTTAATTGACAGGTTACATAAATACGTCCTTGAGGAACATCCAATGTCCATTCCTTAAACAATTGCGATTCTGTAATCTTATAATCAATATAACAAGGCTCTTGATGTATATTACCATATTTATCTTCCATTGTTAATACATTATTACAACGTCTTAAATATGCACTGGATGTATCAGTCTTAATATTATCAGTAGAAAATACCATCCATATATTATTATCAAATCTATAACGTGTACCAAGCTCTGGTATCTTTGTTAAATCTTTAAAAATAATACGCTTATAGTCATCATTAACACGCTGACCTGTTTTTGCATCAACAAGTGTTGTAATACGACATTCACTTAACGTTTTAAATTCAAGTGTACCAAACGCAATTTCTTCTTCAATATCATATTGTACTGTAGAAGCATTATCAAATTCTTGATTGACCATTTCTTGTAACTGTTCCTGCCAATATTGTTTTGGTCGAGCATGGTTACAAGCCATAAAACCATCATAATATGCCATATTACACCTCCATTTTTTGCACAATAGAGATGATGTGAAATACCAGCGACTTCACATCTTTATGACATAACCTTTCTACATCTTGCATACCAGTAAGAATATTTACAATAGACACAAGATGAATGTTATTAGTATTAGTGCTAAAACCGACAAACTCAATTTTAACTCTATCTATATATGTTAAATAAGGCGTATATGATTTATTTTTATCGCAATCTTCATATATGCCTAAGATTGCAAAACATTTATTGATAAGTTTAGATTTATATTGTTGAATTTCTTTTTCTGAAAAAGATACCTGAGAATTATCAAAGTGCATAATTACCAGAAGCCCAATCTGTCCAAGGAACATTTTTGAAATCATAATCCCACATTTGCTGTGCGTTAATCTCTCTTTGTCTATCCCTTGTTTCAATTTTCTTTTCGAGGTTCTTTTCCTCGGCAAAATGCTTAAACTATTGTATTACTAATATATTTATATATATTAGATTATTTTGTTATTATTTCCATTGTATCAAAATTACATTTGACCCAATTATTACCTTCGTTAAGCAAGCAAATACATACATCTATTAAATTGTTAATTGTATTGTCTGATGGTAATTTATCAGAAACGTTATCAATAATAACACATTTATATCCACAATTTTTTACATAATAATATCGTATCATTTCTTTTTTATTAAATTCATCAATGGTTATTTGACCAATATCAACATTTAATTTATGACCGCTACCATTATATTCAATATAAATATTATTTTCTAATAAAATATCCAAATTATAATATCCACACGGATAATTTAATTTACCATTTAATAGTTGACACAAATATCTTTGTGCTTTCGATGACATAACAGTGCCATTTTTACCACGTATATTTGCATTTGCTTTACGTACTATATCTTTAATATCTTCTCTTTGTAAATTATGTTCAACACCATAAGTATCATACATTGTATGTCGTGATTTTTCTAATACAACATCACTTTGCATAGGATAACTTACACCAAAATTTTTTATACATGTTTCTTCCTTTTTGCGTTTAACTTCATTTAATTGAGAAACATTATCAACATTATATTTTTCTTGTACAGATAATTTTTGAGCATATCCTCTACAATGTTTACAAAAGTTCAATCCATGATGTTTTACAGAAGTTTTTGTATAATCATTCATCTTTGCATAATAAATTTCGCCGCAATGGTCACAACGTAACATAACTTTAATATTTGAATTTGGAAGTAGATATTTAATATCTAATTTCAAATATTTTCCATATTGCTCATATGGTATATTAGCATATGCATCACGATTGCGTTTTACATCTTTTACAAACACGAATTGTTGTAATAACACAATTTACACTCTCCTTAAATAATAACAAAACAATTCTTTATCTTTCAATAAAGTATAGACTATATCTTATCCATATAATTATAAAATTACTTAGGATACCCACACTTAGTCGTTGAACTTTCCTTCACAGGCTTAGATGCTGATTATCTATTTTTAATAGTATTTAGGATTTAACCTTGTACCATCTATATAATTTTTTCTGCTTTCGCAACATTCACACTTATATCTATTAATAGATATTATGTTGTAGTTTATATAGCTTTAAGACGTTCCAGCAATTCGAGGGTTTAAAGTATATAAATTTCTTTATATACCAGACTAATGCTTTCGCATAATCATTATCATTCAGCGTAAGATTCATCTGAGTAATATCTAAACATACTCGATTAAGCCACGCTTCAACCATAAGATTTGTAAGAATATCTTTCTCAGTTAAAGTTAGTTCAACATTAAATACACATAAATCTAAATTAGGATTTTGAATATCCTTTTTACAATTTGTAAACTTGGCAATAGCTGTTTTTAGAAAAGACAGGCATAAATTAGTTGCGACTTTTTCATCTCTAAGATATAGATTTCGTTGCTGATAATCTTGTACCTTAAATAAAAAATCAGAATATAATTCTTCAAAAGTGGTGGTTGCCAAGCATATCACCTCTTAATTGTCTTTCTTAGCTGCTTTTGCTCGTTCGTCAAAGTCCTTCTTCTCCTGTACCATTTGTTCAATACCTACAGGCAGATGCTTACTAATAACAGCAATCTTATTAAGGTCAAGTTCTTCTCCATGATAAAGCTTGTCAGCAAATAGGTTTGCAATAGATTCCTTTTGAGCATCAGTCATTACAGATACAATGCTCTCAAGTTCATTAGCTGAATAATCCATCATATGATTAACAATATCGCCATCTACAAGATGAGAATATTCATTTGTTAGACCAAGATGATATACAGCAGCCTTGTCAAGAATATAAAAATATCCTTCTTCTGCAAATCTACGTTCATTATTTACATAATCAACAAGGTCATGATAAAGTACAGACTTAATCTCTCCAAACTTATGAAAAGTTAGGATACGACCAGCAGAGCGGTTGCTATTATTATTTAGGTTTAGAGAACCATAAAACATAGACATAATTTTAATCTGCTTATTTGCATCTGGCTCTGGATATTCAGAAGTATCTTCAACTTCATCTGTTGCAACCTTTTCTCCACAAGCTTCTTTAGCCTTATCCATTTCATCAAGACGCGCAGATAGCTTTGCAATCATAGCTTGCAGAGCTGCATTTTCAGCAGCAAGCTGCTCCATCTTTGCATCCTGTTCCTTGTTATTAATAGTAGTAGTATCTGTAGTCTTTGTTGCAGACTTCTGAGCACGAGTAGTATTCGCCATTATATAAAACCCCTTTTAATTCTTAATATTTATTATAAAATAGGGGTTGACAAGTCAACCCCTATTAATATATAATAATAATATAATTTATATTATAGAGTAATTACACCAACAGTAGCGTTAGTAGCAATACCGATACCGTAGGACTTCATGATGGTGGTCTGCTCGGTTAGATTTGCAGACTGCTGTGCATTCATGGTGTTGGTCATGGTGTTGCCCTCGTAAACTACCTTAACGATAGACTGAGAAGCAGGAGACATAACATAAATGCGGTCATCACGTAGACCAAGAGTATATGGCTTATCCCATACAGCAATCTGAGGTAGACCGATGCAGTCATAACCGAATGCGTTCTTAACGTAACCAAGAGTTGCATAGGTATCGTCAAGAGTATAACGATAGTTAGCGTTGTCTGGTAGAACGTTCTGTAGAGCTGCCTGAGTACCTACAAATACAGCCTTTGCACCGTTGTTGTAAGCGGTAACAGTCTGTGCAAGCTTAACAGCAGAATCCTGAGACCAGCCAGCAATCTTTAGAGAAGAACCAGCAGGAGTAGCTGGTAGGCTCTCCATAGCAGTATCAAATGCCTTGTATACATCATTGGTCATCTGTAGCTCGATAGACATAATAGCCTTCATTACAAACTTAGCCAGAGAATCATAGCCGCAAAGTACACGATAGAAGTTTACATCTACAGTGATTTCACGGTTCTCAGGTACTACAGATACCTGAGTGTTCCATTGACGCTGGAACTCAACGGTACGCTGATTGCGACCAGCCTTAGATACGTAGAATAGGTCGTTTGGCTCTACGGTAAATAGAGCAGAATCGCCCCAACCAATATAACGAGTCTCAGAATACATACCGATGGTCTTATTTAGAACGTCTGGTAGAATCATATCAATTAGACTATTTACAACTGCAAATACTGCCCACTTGTACTGTGGATTCTGAGCCATCATCTCAGTAGAGATAGCAGAGTTTTCAGAGAAAGAGATACCAGAAAGCTTCTTAACCTCATTCATCATTAGTGCGTTCATGTCCTTTTCCTTCTCTGCAAAGGACTTGTTCTTGCTATATGGTAGACCAGTAACTACGCCGTTGTCATCCATGTACTGAGCCATGTAATCGCGGAATGCGGTCTGTACAGTAGCAAGGTTATCAGAGAAACAAATGCTCTTATTCATTCTTAAATTCACCTTAACTTTCCTTTTGTACTATAATTAGTTATTTACTACTTCGTATACATAAGTAGTTGGATGAGACTGCATTAGAGCCGCACCACCAATATGTAGAATACCAGTATCTACCTTATGTAGAGCAAAACCAGTACCTGCTGCATCATCAGCCTTTAGCTTCATAGAAGCTGTATCAGGTACAAGATATTCCTTAGTAGCAATGTCTGCAATACCTTCACCAGTCATTTCAATAAGGTCGCCCTTCTGTAGTAGAACTGCATCAAATACACGACCCTTGGTGTTGGTATATGCACGTGGGTCAACGTTTAGACCACGATACTCAACGCCCATTGCGTCAACAACAGTAACAATCTCAGGGGTCATAGCCATCCATAGACCAACATCGGTAGCAGCAGCCTGTTCAGCTTTCCATACTACCTTTTCGCCCTCAACGCCAGTCTTAGCAACTAGCTTAAATACAGAACCGTTCTCTACATCAACGTCAGCCTTAACGGAACGGTTGTAACTGTCTACATTATAAGCAGCAATCTGCTTCTGCATTACAACATTATATGCCATTGTATTTTCCCTCCAATTTATTTTAAATTAGTCCGTCTGCACGAATCTTATCCCAAATATCTTCAATCTTTGCAGAAGTGTTTGGATAAGCCATACGTACTTCCTTGTCGGTATCCATAGCGTCAAATGCAAATGCCTTTGCATAATTGCTAAATCCGTCAAGTGTTTTATATTCGTCATACTTTTTGCTCAGTTCTGTCTTTTGTTCGTCAGACATAACAAAGCCTTTATCAGCAAGTTCAGAAAATACCTGATTGATTTCAGCCATCTTCTTTTCCTGCTCTGCCTTTGCTTCTGCGTCACACTTAAATTGCTTTAGTGCTTCGTAATCTGACATAGCTTCACAACGAGCCATGTATGCCTTATTATTTTCTTCGAGTTCAGCGCACTTCTTTTCAAGCTCTGCACACTTGCATTCAAGTTCAGCGCACTTCTTCTCACAGTCAGCAAACTTCTTGCCCTCATCGTCATCGTCATCAGACTTATCGTCAGACTTATCATCCTTATCTTCATCGGGCTTTTCGTCCTGATTATCATCAGCCATTTCTGACTTCTTTTCGTCAGTATATTCTTCCTTCTTAGAACCTTCTTCGTCCTTCTTAGAAGTAGTATCTTCTGCCATCTTTTCATCAGTTTCGTCTGGCTTCTTCTCGTCACCATTGGCAGTGGCAGCATTCTTTACTTCCTTCTCGTCCTCTGGGTGTTCGATATTAGCAACATTCTTCTTATCTTCCATGTCGTTATCACCTTCTCTTTCGTCACTAAAATATAGACTAAATTCCTCTTGACTAAAACCAAATTCGGCAAAGTTTTCAGTATTTAGTCCTAACGCATGATAGTGCTTTAGTAGATGTGACTTTACTTTACCTTTAACAATTCCTTGCTGTGCTGCACGAGAAAACGCAGCTTTAAGTCCAGCAATATGAATAACTAACTGACCATTCCGCACAACGTGGTGTGGGTATTTACAGTTAGAAGTTGTTGGGTTCTCTAAGTCAGGAATTAGATATGCTTCATTAAGCAACGCCTTTTTATTAGAAGCTTCTGTAATTGGCTTGAGTAATTTTCTACGTGGATTTGACCAAGCACCATTAACCGCTGCTTCTTTTGTATTATTAATAGTAATACTATCTTCTGCAAAAGTTAGCATATTATTATATGCATCTTGAGCTTCTGCAAATTCAATCATTTCAGCCTTACAGCCTTTTACTGCTGGATTTACATATTCACCAAGAATAGTAATTCCAGTAATATAATAATCATTAATAATATCACCATCATCTGTCTCATAACATTTACAATCCATCTCGATAGATACATCTTTTTCAAATCCATCTCGTTCAAAAATATGAATTAAACGTCCAGTATACTTTGTCCACAATAAAGCATTGACTACAAGATATACCTTTCCATCTTCTTCAACAAACTCAATTGGATTATCAATTTCTGGTACAAATCCAACAATGGTTTGATTAGGTGTATGTGTACTGCTATCATCTAAATATGGATTATAGTCCCAAATTACTGGTGCATTATAAATTGTTTTTGCACCGCGTTTTAGAACAGCTACATCAACAGGCAGTGTATGAGCGTTTTCACCAGATGCAAATGCTTTAATTCGTACCTTCCTAAATAACTCTTTACGCTTTAAATCGAGTTCGGATTCTGAATACTCATCAGAAAATTGCATATCAACAATTTTGTATTTATTATTTTGATTCACTCATTGTCACCACCTTTCTTTCTATTTTGTAGATAATCAAGCAATTCTTTTGTTTCTACAAAAACATAAGAACTATCATAAATAGATAAAAGTGAAAAACCATTATGTTCCAATTCATCACTTAATTGCTTATCACAATAGAATAGTTTGGTATGTGCCAATGTTTCAATATTATTAATAAACATTGTAAACTACCTCTTTATTATGCAGTTACAGAACCATCAATAATACTATTCAGTAAAGTACCAGCCTGTACATTTTGGAAAGCTACATTCATATTATTAAGTTTTGCAACTGTGTCATCGTCAAGTACTATACCTGACTGCTCAATAATATCGTTTAATAGTTTTCCAAGGTTTGCGTCTTGTGCAGCAACATTCATATGAGTTAAATCATACACTTGTTTATCAGTAAGTTTTGTACCAGCTTTTGCAATAATATCATTAATAAGCTGACCAAGATTTGCTCTTTGTGCTGCAACATTCATGTTAGTAATGTCATAAGCTTGTTTATTTGTCAGAGCCATTAACATCACCTTCCTCATTCTGCATGGCTTTCATGATACGTCTACGAGTATCTTCATCGAGGTTCTGCCAGTCAATATCAGCAGCTCCACCGCCACCAGCAATTAGCTTATTAATAAGAGTGCCAAGCTGTACGTTCTGTGCAGCAACATTCATATTATTTAAATCATAAATTTCTTTTGCTGTTAAAGCCATAATATCTCACCTCAATTATTAATTTATATATTTATCAATGCTTGCATCCATCAGAGCGATACCCATAGTATCCGAACCAAAGTTTTCAGCAAGGTCTATTAATAATTGAGCAATATCTGTATATTTTACAAGATTTTTAATAATTCCACTAATCACTGCTTTAGTAGTGTAATCACTAATATCATTTGCTGCTTCATATGTATCATACAACATATCTTGTAGAGAAAGAAATTCTTTAAGCATATCATTGAAAAAATCAATTGGCTTATCATATTCTCTATCTCCAATCGGAGTTGCTGGATAAACAGTCTCATTAGAACGCTGTGCTTGATAATCACTTAAACCATCAGCAAATTCAGCAGATGGAAATGCGTGCGCAACCTTTGGATGTAGAATTTGTGCGGTCTTTACCATCTTCCAACGTACATTTAATAGTGACATACCTCTGTCCAGCATACGATTTACAGCAAAACATTGACCAATCAATTCATTGATTTGGTTATTTAATTTTTTATCAATAAGTCCTTTTGACATACAAATTCACCACCCATCATAATTCCTTTATTTCATTAGAACTACGCTCATATGAAGCAATAGTATTTTCATTATCACTATTTGGTTTACTTGGTCTACCTACTTTTCCGTTATTAATAGAAGAAGAACCAGTATTACCACCGAGTTTTTGTTGACCAAAGTTTAAGTTTGGGATTAACAAATCAGAAATTTCTTTATCAAATCCCATTGATTTACTTAAATGTAATCTACGTTTAAGTTGAAAGATATTCATATCACACATACGTGCAACATCTTGAAAATCAACAATACCAATAGAAGCATTATCTTTGACCATTGCCTTACGTGCTTCTTTATCATCAGGAATATCTACATCGTGAAACTCAAACTTAAATTTATAATGTTTCGTTCTACGATTGATGAAATATTCAATAAAATTAGCAAACATAGGATACATAGTTTTGACAATGTTTGCATCCACTGCTGCTGCTAATTTCGATTCATGAACACTTAATTTATCTTGATGGAATAATACAGAAGATTCAGCAACAGATTGTTTTGCGATAGTTTCAGTCTGTGCAGTCTCAAGATTTTGCTGGTCAGTATCAAATTCTACTTTTTCTACCTTATCAACAGGTAATGCTGTTAAACCAATTTGTCTGCTTAAACCTTGTCGTGCAACACCAAGAAATTTACCAAGTACTTCTGGTGTAATATTTATTTGATTAGCAGTCTGACCAGACTTAGTATCCTTATTAAAACCAAGAATACCAACCAACATCTTAGATGCTGCAATAAAATATTTGTCCTCTTGTAACTTTCTTACAACAGGGACTAATGCAACCTCTGGAAACAAAGGTGCAAAATAAGGGAGTAATGTAGCAAGTTCTGGATTTGTTTTAAAAGCCCAAAATCCATCAGCAGGGTTACACTGTCTCCAATAAATAAAAGAACTATGACGCTTGTCAACTTTCTGTGCTGGGTCATAGTCTTTTTCATTTTGACGATATACACTTCTTAACATTCTTTTGAATACGTTAGGGAACATATTAATGTCTACGCCAGCTTGACTAATGAAATACTGCATATCGAAATCGAATAAAACACCATAAGCATGTCTACCAGTAATTTTACAAAAATTAGCTGGCAATTCTTGCAATGTATATTTTATACCGTCATCTCGAAATACACAATAATATACGCCCTGTCGAAGAATTTGTCTTAAAACAGTTTTAAATTCTTCTTTTGCATCGAATCTATTAAGAAAATCATCAATAACTTTTAAATCATTTTTAAAATTTTTGGAAGTATATTCACTGTCTTTCTCAATATTAACACAATCAAAAGTAATATTAAAACATGGCATATCAGACAAATAATGAAGAAGTCTCTTATAATACATATTCTGTAGCTCTAAAGCCATTGAATATTCTCTAATGATTTCTTCATTTGTTTTTGGATTCTTTAACGCATTAATAATATTATCCACTGTGGTTTCTATTGGATTCATATTAATGTTTTGCATTTGCTGATTGATTAAATCAGGCGTAAAGTATCCTGTAGCATTTGGATTATAACCATAATATGTATCTCTGTAACCACTTGAGAATGATAAGAAGTCAAATGCGTTAAGTACATTATTTACTTCTTGTTCTGTAAGTCTTTCTTCTGACAAGCATATACCTCCTTTCTCGTTATATAATTATGCCCAACAAACCCAATCTATAATAGAATCATTTTGTTGGTTTAATTGATTTTCTAATACGGTAGCATACCATAAACCATAAATCAAAGCCATTACACGGTCTTTACGCCTACCTGACTTTTCTTTTAGTTTAATATAACCACCAGAAATATATTGTTGTAAGTTAATAGCTTCATTAATAAATACCTTTGTTTGTGCATACGGATTAAGAATACGTGCTCTATCTTCTGAATTTTCAATATTATAAAATTCATAATGAGCATTTAAATATTCCACGGCATCATCAGTATCCATTAAGAAACTAATATCTTGTTTATCAAAAATATTTTTTGCATTGATTATCATATTATATAACAAGTCCGCTGGTGTTTTTACGGAATAAACAACAGGAACAGAATTATTTGAAATCTGCCCTGCGCGATTAGACATTTTAACGTCCTCTGGATTGACAACAGTCCAAGATGGGTATGTAACACCTCTTGCGTCATCGTATGTTGAATCTGTTAAAACGTCGTATACGCCCGCACCGACACCATTGGTATCTATAATAGCATAATCACATTGCATTTCATAAAACAATTGTTTAAATCGTTTTGCTTGTATAATTGCATTAGCACCGTGCATTGATTCACAATATGCAGCAATCTTTTTATATTTTCCACCATCTGGTATTAATCTCAATACCCACATAGCAGTATTGTCGTTTGCCGCTGATTCAATTAATGCAATATCAATACATAGTAATCTAATCTCGTTTGGAAGTTTTTCTTGATAAAATTTCCATTTAGTAAAATCATTCTTATAATATATGTATTCTTCGTCAGACATAGCATATAATGCTTTAATATTGTCTTGACATTTTAACAGTGAGACATATTTAAAGAAGTTATTTTCAGAACCTCTCTCTGGTCTACACAAATACTCTGCCATAACCATATCAAGGTTTTCAGTGTTAGATTTAAAAGACTGTTCAATAACGCTTTTATTAATAAATCCATTCTTGACACCAAATTCATATGGAGCAATATGCACATAATATCTCATATCATCCTGCGACATATATTTTAAATAACTTTCTAATTCTTTATAAGACCATTCGTCTGCGCCTCTAATAGAGGATAGATAAAGTTGCTTATTTTGTTCTTTAGGTAACGCTGCTCTTTCAGCAGGAGTTAATTGTGTATAACGTGGAGTTCTTAACGATGTTAAGAAAGGTACAAATACACGGTTTACTACATCTTTTTCAGTACGCACAAATTCGTCAACAATTAAAATGTGACAACGAATCAATTTTGTTATCTTATAAGTTTTTTATCTTATAATTCTTATAGTTATATTCCTATAAGTTCAGCATATCTTTTCAACCTATATAAAGGCTGTTGGTGTCTCGTGGATGGATTATATTCTATTAATAGGTTCACCATCTATGCGTTGCGCGTGTATATACTATTATATATATACTTCCGCTCTGATTAGCATTACAGCCTTCCAGATTTTTACACCAATGCAAATTATATATTACTATATAATAGGGCAATCTATATTTACCAAGTGCGTTTTCTCCATACGGAACTGCAAATATCTTTGAACCATTTTGAAACTCAATAGATGAATTTTGAGCAGACAAATGTAATTCTTTTATTTCAGCTCGTAAATTAGGTGAATCTCTCATAAATTCACGAACTTTACCAATAAAACGTCCAGATTGCTCTCTTGTTGGAGCAACAATAACTATTTGTTGATGAGGATATAATGTTGCACGTTCGATAGCAAACAATAAAGTAAGAGTTGACTTAGCAATACCACGGCTACCAACAAAAATTTCTGCTTCATGTATATCCATCTCATATAAAACAATTTTCTGAAAATCGTATAATTCAAGACCATAATAGTCAGTAATTAAACGATGTGGATTAAATCTGAAAAAATCAATCCATTCTAAAAGATTCTCTTGATATTGCTCGTTAAGACTTTTCTTCTTTTTACGTTTGATAACAATTTTATTCTGTTCCATTGTTACCACCAGAAGCTATCTTTTCGAGTTCTTTTTCTTCTGCTTGTTTGTTTGCAAGCATCTCATTAACAATATCAACTTGATAATCTTTCATCCATTCATCGTAGAATCTTGTATATTCATTTTCAATACCCATTGCTTTAAAATAGCAACCAGCAGAACCTTTAATATAATTCTGTACGCCATCTACATCATTAAAAATTGGCTTACCTGATGTAGCAGGCTTCATATACTCAATTCTTTCAATTTCCATACCTAAAGTTTGATGTTTTTCATTAGCTTTGTCTTGTTTATCAATCAAACCTGAGTTGTTCATAAGGTCAGTTAATGTCTTTAACTTTTTATCTACCGCTGCACCAGACTGCCTATCTTTATAAATATCAAGTAATTGATAACAAATTTGTTTAACAAGAATATCTAACGTCTTATCATTAATACCATTTAATTTCTCATTCCAATCAAGATACTCACTTTCAAGATAAGCAAGTTCCCAATTTTCAAAAGTCATACCCCACTTAGACTGTAAAAATTCAGTATCATATTCAATAGTTTCATATTCATCTGAATCGTCTGTGTTGTGTTGTGTGGGATTATTTATTCTATTGCGTTTGATTTCTGTAACTGCATCAAACGTATTTAATTTTTCAATTTGGTTTTCTCCTTGACTATCATCAAAAGAAGTTCCCCATCCATTTTGTTCTGCAAAACTAAAACCCTTCATATATGCTTGCATAATTGCACCTTCGCCCTGTATCTTAGAGTTTGGGTTTTTAATGTTTTCCACAGCACCAAGATAATTAGAGTGTATATAAGGCACATCAATTTTGCGACAAGTATAATAAACAGCAAGGTTTTGGTCATCATACAGACCTAAATAGTAAGTATATATACGTTTAATACATTCCTTACAATAAGGTACTTTACCAAAAAATTGTTTATGTTTATCCCTGCTCATATAAAAGTTTGTCATTGTAGAATTGCCACAACGCAAACAATGGATTTTTGCCACTTCTTCTTTTTTAGGAGCGTCATTAACAGGAGTAACCTTCTTTGGTCTACCTCTTGGCATACCATCACCCCTTTTAATTCAAAATAATTGTATGTAAATCTACAAGACCTTTGTCTTTTTCAAATACACCAATATTAGCTGTAGCATCAGCGCATTTACGCACTTTCATAGAAAAAGAATCTACACCAATAATACTACCAACTCTGATAGCACCTTTACGATAACCACTTTGCATAATCTCATTATGATGTAAATGTCCAGCTACAATATAATCAATATCAATATTATATGCTTCTTGATAATCTTTACGTGCTTCATCAAGATTTTTAACTTCTCCATGAATACCAAGAATTTTAGTACCACAATTTAGTTCTGTATAAATCATATCAGCGTAATTTTCAACAATAGTGATTCTGTCATTATTAGTCAATTCTACACCGTTTTTAATAATAGACATAATTACTTTGTCTAAATTTTCACGTTCATGTTCGCCTTTCTTAGTACCAAGTAAATCAAGTCGAGTGTGATTGCCAGCAACATTATAAATAGTGATATCAATATATTTAGAGATTTCTGTAAACCATTTAAACATATAATTCGCATATTTGACTGCACAATCAATAACTCCCCAACGTAGTTTAATTAGCTGAGATTGACGAATCAATCCGTCTAAAGAATCACCAAGACACATAATATCGAGATGTTTAATCTCGTTTTTATTAATATAATCCACAGTTTCCCAAAGAATAGTGTTCATTCTTTCTTCAAAAATCTCTGGACTATATTGATTAATCACAGAACCATCGAGACCATTAATAGTAAATGATACTCCATAGTGTTGGTCTGCTAAAAATAGCACAGCAGATTGATTATTATTAATAATATGTTCTGCTGGTCTCTCAAAAACAGGATTATATGATAAGCATTCAGCCATACAATCCTGTACTTTATCATAAAACATTTCTGAACGAGCCTGTTCTCTAATCCATTTATTAGTTTCAATACGTTCAGTTTGAGCTTTCTTTTTAGCCTTTTCTGCTTCAATACGTTGCTCAGTTAATTTATTAAGGATAGCGGAGTTATCTGTCGAATATTGTGTACCATCATTGTATCCTTCTTCGTAAGCAGCGAACCACTTCCGATATGAACTTTCATCTCTGTTGAGGTTACTCGCATTATTAATTAACTCCGCTATATCCTTATTTGATAGTTTATAACTATCTTTATTTCGGAATAGTCTAATTTTATATTCTTTTAATGTTTCTCCATTTTGTTTTAAAATGTCCATTAAAAATACTCCTTTAAATTCAAATAGAAATTATTTTCTGTTAGCCATTAGATGAGAAATATTGTCTGCATCATCCATTTCTATGACTTCCAATAATTGCATTGAAGGTTGTACAACACTATGCACATACCCATTACCACCAATTGCTTCATAATCATCAAATAAAGACCAAAATGCAGTAGCTTCCATTTTTGTCCATTGCTGTAATGGATTATGTTGACTACTGGTATAATATCTATAGCTTTGTAAAATTCTATCTCTTAATTTATTACGCTCTCTATTATTGATATTTGTTTCTAATTGCGTAAGTCTTTCGGAATTAGCCTGTTGTGCAGAATACAATTGTACAAGCTGTGTTTGCATTGCTTTTTGATTTTCAAGCATTTCAGTCCTGTCTTTTGTTAATTCTTTTACTGCGTCTATCATATCTGCAAGTTCTTGCTTATGATGTATATCATCTTCTGCCTTATTTGCGAAAAAGTCTCTAATTTTAGTATAAACTTTATATACAAATCCACAGGCAAGAGTTAAATAAATGATATTACTAACAGTTATATGTCCGAAAAGATTTATAAACTCATCCATGCCAGACACATTATCACCCCTATAATTCTAAATAGGGAGAATTACACTAAAAGACATATAAATATAGACTTATATATCCTTTACTATAGTTCTATTAATATAGAAAAGCAGACAGGTATTTGCCTGTCTGCTTGTGAATTATTTAATTGTTATCCTAAATATCAACCAACATCTTAGCAAACAATGCTTCTTTGCCAGTCCAACCACTCATCATAGAAGCACGATAAGCATATTCGGGAAGTACAGAATTATCATATCCCGCTGTTTGTACAGAAAACATATTAACATTTTTATTGACTTGTCTACGATAATTCAATAGACACTGAAAAACATTAATATACATTCCACAAGAGCACCCAGCGTTTCTGCATTCTTGCTGTTTGGTAGATGTACCATATAGTTCACCATGCCCAGCTTGCATATCAGAATAAATAAAGATATTATCAAACTTATCTTTGTTTTTAGTAGCTTTCTGGAAGAATGTCCAAATACCACCTTCTGTATTCATGCCAATTTCTTTTCCAATCTTATTAATTTCTGATAATTTTCTAAGCACTTTATCATTCTTAGAAATAGGAATAATTTCAAGTCTATCTCCAAATACACCAACATAACCTTCGTCAGAACATTTTGCAGTCAAAATAGAAGATAGATTATCAATCTCTGCTATTGTTACCGAACCATATTCAGTAGGAATTGTACCCCACGCACTACCAGAATTATCAGTTAAACAAATAGTTTTACCAGATAACTGTGGCATGTTTGCAATCGAAATGTCAACACAATCTTCAAGAGCATCAAGCAAAATATCTTTATGATGCACATTAGAATCTCTAATTGCTTTATACGCTGAATAATATCTAAATGGGAATTGCTTTCCATGTAATACTCCACGTTTTAACTCTGCAATTACAGCATCAGCAATCGCAACATTATTAATTTCTGAAAAGATGTTTCTCAGATTACGAATTAATGCCATATGTGAAATATTACAATTTTCAAGAATATACATCCAGTCCTTACCAGCAGAACGCATTTGTTCCCAAGTAGTTTCAGAATTAGAAACTTGAATATCACCAGTTGACATTAGCTCATTAATATTTTCTGAATTAGCATGACAAATACGTACAGCATTAATCATACCAATTTCTGCATTCTTATACTTATTAATAGCATAAGGCTTTAGAGATGATAGCTTATCAGACCAAGAACGTTTAAGAATATTAGGAATATTATTCTTTTTACCGTTATTAATAAAAAGATAATATGCTATCTGAACCATAGGTTCATCTGCACGTTGCATTACTTGGCAATTAATAAATCTAAAATTAACTTTATTATTTGCAGTAAATTCCTTACGCTTTGGATGAATTGCTGCACGTACCATAATAATCTGTGGATTCAGTCGAATATTATATACAGTACGTAGCTCAACAGCCCAATTCAGTGTTCCTTCATAGTCATAGTCTAAAGAAGCATCAATTGCTTCTGTCATAATCTCTGTGGTGCTTTTACCATTATATTCTTTTGGAATAATAATGTAATCAAGTAGCTTTGACCAAATTTCATTTCCACGAGCAGAATACCTCGTAGAACGTTTACCAATACCACCATCACGATAATAAGATGGTTCACCAAAAATACTTGATGCACTAATCATTTTAAGTGTAGTAAGTGGAGAATATACATAAGATTCTCCATCCATAAAATTCTTAACTACCTTATCTTTTTATAATACGGTAGCTTCACGTTGTTCCTTTACAACTTTAGATAATCTCGACATAATTATGCTCCTTTCATTAATAGAAAGAGAACAATGTGTTTATTAATAACACAAAATTCCTTATAATTCATGGAGTGTCTAACGAGAATCGGACTCGTGCTATCAATTTGGAAAATTGAAGTTCTACCATTAAACTATAGACACATATAAAGTAATAGCCTACAAGTATTACCAATTCAGTATAATACTCGTACTATTCTTGATAGTTGGCTGATTATTCAAATATATCTCAGCAGACTTCGCTTGTCTTTGCTATTACTTCGTTTTGATTATTAGATGTTTCCATTTGAACACCTCTTGCATATGCGATACCAGCATATTTATTATATCGCGCTCATATAATAAAAAGAATTTTCAATATATCCTAATTCAATATTGAAATAAGAACATTTAACTGGTTATTGTTCTTATATGTGTATTATTAATAGATAACAATACTTGATTGGCGACGACCAATGGTTCTGGGGGACAGGATTGAACTGTCGAGCTTTAGCTTATGAAACTAACGAGATACCACTTCTCCACCCCAGTATATCAGACCAATATGTATTAATATATTAGTCTGCTCTGTGAACATGTTTCTTCTTGAGTTTACGTTCACGTCTTGCTCGACATGCAACATCCATAGTCTCAAGGTCAATCATACGACATACAACCATTTCTTGGAAAACGTTCATCAGTATCACCTCTTTTACAGTAGTGTGTAAGAATAAGTAGAACCTTTAGCTTCTACAGAAGTATCAAGTTCTTCAACGTTACAAATAACTTCGCCACTCTTATCAAATAGTTGATTGTTCTTTACTTTCTTGATAATGTAAGAAGATATTGAAACAATTCCGTCAGAACCTACAACTCTAAATTCTACAATCTTACCAATATAATCCTTTGATTTCATAATTAACACCTTTTCAAATTATTAATAACGAGAATATTTAATACGGTATAATAATTCTGATTTGAGTCAAAATTCCTGTTATTGTTTTCTTTTTAGAAGTAACCGTATTTGCTGCTTCGTTATTCATAAGTACTCTAAGTACAATGACCAGCTTACGAATGAATGATATTCTAACCGTCATTCACGGATATAAATTTAGATTGAGTATATTAACATACAGTATAAATATATAATATATTATCCAAACATATTATTATGTTGTATATGTAGAAAAGCAAATAGCATTTGAAGTAACTGTATATTCTGCTTCAATCCAATGTCGAAATTATTGATACAAACAAGAATAATATATACAGTATACGTGTAATATGTACAAATATTAACAAACAAATACTGCAATTTGAAGTAACTGTATATTCTGCTTTGTTGTATCTTTGGAAAGAATAATAAGATTTGAACTTATATTTCCGCTTAATTGTTTGCGGTGTTTTGCTAATTAAACTATATTCTTATGTATAACAACGAGTATAAAGATAACAGGTAACGAATCACTTTACCACAATGAAGTAACTGTTATGACTGCTTCGTTGCTATAATCTTGGTCGGAGAAGTTGGAATTGAACCAACCGAGGTTAAACCAGAAGTTTTACAGACTTCGCCGCTCCCATGTACGGTATATTCTCCGATATATGTGTGCCACAGTTAAGTGGCACACTTTATATCAAATCTTAATTATAGTACAGATTCCTTGATAGAAGGAGATACATAAGGACGTACAGTGTTGTGTGCTGGCTTAGTCCATGCACCAGTGCCACGTAGATGGTCAACACCAGAACGCTCTGGAACTTCTACTACCTTATAAGTAACGTCTGCAACCTTTACAGAATCGCCAACTTCCATCTCTGCGAGATAGGATACAGTAGCTGCTTCAAGAGCCTTTAGGAACTCCTTAGCCTTTACCTGAGAAATATCAGCGGTCTCTGCGAAATGCTTTACAAACTTAGAACTAGTCATAATAATAAACTCCTTTAATTTCTATTTGATGGTTTACCATCATTTTTTTAATTTATATAATATGAATATTGGATTGATTGCGGAAGGTGCTTCGGAATTGACAGTCTTGAAACACATCTTAGGACGTTATCTTGGTGAAGAGCATAATTTGAATGAAATTCAACCACAAACAAATATGCAAGGCCGGCAGGTTACCGAAGGGGGATGGAATAGAGTAATACAGACATTTGAAAAAGGAAACAGTATAAAAGACGCTTTAGTGGATAATGATTATATCGTAATTCAAATAGATACTGATCTTTCCGAAACCGAGCCTTATTCAGTTTCTAAAATAGGGGCTAATGGTCAATATTGTGGTGATGAAGAACTTTGGAAACGAACAAAAGACAGAATTCTAAATAACATTCCTAATATCAATGAAGTAGAAAAAGGGAGGATTATATTGGCTATCTGCATTAATGAAATAGAGTGTTGGTTACTTCCTTTGGTTTATAATGATCATCATTGTGATAAAACGACTCAATGTATAAGTCTTTTAAATAATAAAACTTCGCAAAAGAGATTAGGAGTTCTGACTAAGGAGAATAAGAATAGGTTTCAAGGTGTTAGAATATATAATACTTTATTGCGTGATCTTAGAAAGATTAGGGATATAGAGGAATGTGCCCGGCATAATTATGGTTTTATAAGGTTCATTGAGCAATTAAAGGAAATTGGATGATTTATTGCCACATTTTTGTATTTATTTTTAAGTTTATACGGGGAATAACAAAAATGTGGCATAGCTTATAATCAGTGACTTATCATATAAAAATGACTTAAAATAAGAGAAGTTTACACGAAATATATATAGAGTTTTTGCCTTGTGGAAAGAAAAAAATGCATTTCTCTCTCAATTATTTGAAATTCAATATCTTGACTGTTCTACAGTCATGTTTCCATCCATTTTCTATCTCCGCATATTGTTCCAACTCCTTTGTCGTGATACCTCTTCCCGTATTCAGTCCCATTTTTTTATATACTTGCTTCAGCATACTTTTCGCTTCCTGAACGGAAAGTTCGGAGCCTATGGGGAAAGTTCGTTGGATAGATATACGCATTTGTGCCGATTTCTTGATGGTGTGTTCGCTGCTTACGTTCAATGCCGTGCGCAACTTATTCTCGTTATAATCGGATTGGCGGATAAAATCCGCTCCGAAACAGCAGAAGCAATCGTATATGTATCTGTCGGCAGTCGAAGTAATCAGGTTGCCCAGCATACGCTGGTAGCGTTTTTGTAGCTTTTTATCAGTTGTCCTGCTCATCTTCTCCATCTCTTCCAGTTTGCGGACGATAAGTTCCGCCCTTTTTTTCTTTGCCAGCCGGTGTTGTATCGCCATACGTTCATTGTCGGAAACAGGCATTAGACGCTCTTCATGAGAGAAAACAAAATAATCGGTCTGCCGATAGGCATCGCAAAGCAGGTCAGTAGAAGTGTATAGTCGTTTCACCTGTTCCTTTTCGTAAAAGTTGGCAATCAGGAACGGATCCGGTTTGCCTTTGTCGTCCAGATAGGGGAGGTATGAATTTTCTCCGATCGCTTCCTGCAATAGAGTCCGTTCGCCAATATTAGAGGTACGTGTCAGTTGGGATTTCCAGTTGTTGTAGACGGTGGAAGCGCCACGAATCCAGTCGTCGATTTCTGTGGATGACATACATTCCAGATCCGGACGGATGGAAGCGATATGTGTCACGCTATTTACTCCGCCACGAAACCGACCGATAATCTGAATCGCTTCGGTAGCAGGATCGATAACCGATTGGGTAGCACCAAACAAATCGCTAATGAAAATCACGTGCGGAGGGTTGGGAGAGATGATATCTACGGCCGAGTAAAACCTTGAGGTGAAGAAGTTGTAACGTTCCAGTTCAGTAATCATCATTGACTTTTTCCGGCGGTTGCCTTTCCAAAGTTTATATTGCCCGTCTTCACTGCAAAAGGTACAGGCGTTGCTCAGTTCCGGAATCAGACGGTAGAAACTGTCTATCGAGTCAATGCTGTTGCAGAAAATGCAGACTGTTCCTCGTTT
>OLYB01000731.1_pt1 | contig 29483 bp, 35 predicted proteins | sample 1674481 | NCBI WGS metagenome assembly OLYB01 (sample SAMEA103958167, study PRJEB25191) | human gut metagenome
GAGAAACGGCAGCTACGTCAACCCGCTCAACTATCTAAGTTAAAATCAAAGGGATCCCATCCGATGGATGGGATCCCTTTGATTTTAGGGGATCGCACTTCGCTTCGTGCCTTGCCGCCGTAGGCGGCTGCGACACGCGCGAAGCGAGAAGAATAAATCGCCACGCGCATGTCGCGGCGATTTATGATTAAAATTATTTCGCGTCTGCGGACGCGAAAGTCTGCGACGCTGGTGCCTGTTTTCTGCCCGTGGGGGCAGAAAATGCGGCGGGTGTGGGACGGAGGATGTTGCTTCTGGCCTGTTCGCTGCCGGAGGCAGCGAATGCGGCGGATGTAGGTTGATGGGTTTTGCGCCGATTGGGGTGTGTGGGCCTGTTTGCCGCTGGTCGCGGCAAATGCGGCATGGGGATCATGAAAAGACCGCTGCGGCGTTTCGCAGCGGCCTTTTTATCGTGTTTACTGTTCCGTCAGGACGCGGCGGACCTCGCCGGTGAAGTAGAGCGAGCCCCAGGAGCAGATGGCGTCGTCCTCACCTGCAAGCGCTAAGGCGCGGCGGACGCCGTCGTCGGTATCCTTGGCGGGGACGGCCTGCACGCCCTGTGCGTTCAGCCACGCGGCGAGCTCGTTTTCATCGAGTGCGCGGGCAGAAGGCGGCGTGATGACGACGAACGCCTTGGCGAGCGGGAGCGCGCGGCGCAGCATTTGCTGCCAATCCTTGTCGCGAAGCACCCCTGTGAGGAAGATGAGTTTTTTGTCGCCGTAGAGCGCGGCGAGCGAATCCATCAGCGCGTCGACGCACTGGGGATTGTGCGCGCCGTCAACGATGAAGTCCGGCCCGCGGCGCAGGAGCTCGAGCCGTCCGGGCCACTGGGCGTGGGAAAGGCCCTCATCAATGGCCTCGTCCGTGAGCTTGTCCCAGCCGCGCGAGCGCAGCGCGTTGCACACGTCGATGACCGTCAGCGCGTTCAAGAGCTGATACTCGCCGAGAAGCCGCAGGTGGTACGGCCCGCGGCCGCGGTATTTGAACTCTTGACCGTCGAGCGAGGACGAAATGCGCTCAAGCTTTTCCTGCGCGGTGATCGTGAGAGCCACGTCCTCCTGCGCGCACTTTTCGCGCGCGACGTTCTCCACGCCCTCGCTCTGGCCGAAGAGCACGGCGTGCGAACCATGCTTGATGATGCCGCATTTCTCCGCGGCGATCTTCTCGACTGTGTCGCCGAGAATGGCCGTGTGCTCCAAGCCGATGTTCGCCACGACGCAGACCTCCGGCGCGGGGATGACGTTCGTCGAGTCCATGCGCCCGCCGAGGCCGACCTCGAGCGAGACGATGTCGCACTGCTCCTGCACGAAGTAGAGGAAGGCGATGGCCGTCATGATCTCAAAACCCGTGGGCATTTCACTCATGCTCTCCGCCGCGTTCCGCACGGCGTTTGTGAGCGAAATGAGGGAGTTGTCGTCGATCTCTTCCCCGTTCACGCGCATGCGCTCGTGGAAGCGCAGCAGGTGCGGCGAGGTATAGAGCCCCGTGCGGTACCCCGCGCGCTGGAGCACGGAGGCGAGCATCGCGGCGGTAGAGCCCTTGCCGTTTGTGCCCGCGATGTGGACGAATTTGAGCTTCTGCTCGGGATTGCCGAGCAGGCCCAGAAGCTCGCGCGAGCGCGCAAGGCCCGGCGCGCTCTGCTCCCAGTTGTCGAATTGCAGATATTTGAGGGTCTCCTCAATGGTTTGCAGGTCTTTCACATTGTTCACCTGTATTTCCTGTAGAATAAGGCAAAGGCGTCGGCCCTCGCCTGCGGGTTTTGATCTATCGGTCGATCTTGCGCAGCATGGCGGTGAACTCCTCGGGCAGCGGGCATGTGAGCGAGACGAGATCCTTCGTCCGCGGGTGGATAAATTGCAGCCCGACCGCGTGCAGGCATTGACCGGTTAGATCCGGCACGGCCTTTTTTGCGCCGTAGACCGTGTCGCCCAGGATCGGGTGGCCGAGGTAGGCCATGTGCACGCGAATTTGATGCGTGCGGCCCGTTTCGAGCCTGCACCGCACATGCGTGTAGCCGGGATAACGGGCGATGACCTCCCAGTGCGTTACCGCGCGGCGTCCACCCGGAACGACGGCCATGCGCTTGCGGTCGCGGCTGTCGCGCGCGATGGGCGCGTCGACCGTGCCGCTGTCCTCACGTAAGTTACCGACCACGATACACTCATACGTGCGCGCGAGCGTGTGGTCGGCCAGCTGGGCGGAGAGGAACTGGTGCGCGTAGTCGTTTTTTGCCGCGATGATGAGCCCGCTCGTGTCGCGGTCGATGCGGTGCACGATGCCGGGGCGCAGCGCGCCGCCGACACCGGAGAGACTGTCGCCGCAGTGATACAAAAGGGCGTTCACGAGCGTCCCGTCCGGATGGCCCGGCGCGGGATGGACGACGAGCCCGCTCGGCTTGTTGACGACGATGACGTCGTCGTCCTCGTAGACAACGTCCAGAGGGATGTCCTGCGGAACGGCGTCGATGGGCGCGGGCTCTTCGGGGGTGAATTCGATCTGCTCGTGTCCCATGAGCTTGTAGCTCTTGTTCGGCGCTTTGCCGTTCACGAGGACACGCCCGTCCTCGACGGCTTTCGCCGCGGCGGAGCGGGTCAGGTCTTCAATTGCGCGGGCGAGGCAGGCGTCGAGCCGCGTACCGGCATCGGCTTCACTTGTTTGCAGCAGGATCGGTTCCATCGACCTTGTTCCCCCAGTTTTTCTCGTCGCTCTTGCTGTAAAAGGCAAGGTAGTAAATCAGCGCGCAGACCGTGCCGCACACGACGAACACATCCGCCACATTGAAGACGGGAAAGTCCATGAACATCGTGTCTAACATGTCGACGACGTACCCGAGGCGCACGCGGTCAATGAGATTGCCGATGCCGCCGCCGAGGATGATCGCGAGCGACCACTGGCCCAGCGGATGGCGCACGATCTTGACGAGCAGCCATGCGATGGCGCACATGCCCGCCGCCGTCAGCGCGATGAGCAGCCACCGTGCGCCCGAAAAGCTCGACCACGCCGCGCCGTAGTTGTGCACGCGCGTGAGCTGTAACAGCGGCGGCAGCAGCGGCTCCGATTCGCCGAGCGACATTGTGTTCACGACGAGGAATTTGACGGCCTGATCCGCCGCCACGCAGAAAACCGCCGCGAGGGCAAGGCAGACCGCCTTGCCCTTTGAGCGTCGGTAAAATGCAGCGTATAAAATCACCATCAGCGCCAGCGCGCCGAAAAAGATCCACAGGATCGGCGGCGCGATGCTGCCGCTGACCATAATGACCGTCTCGCCGTCCGCGCCGCCGATCACGCCGATATCATTCATTCGCTCTCCTCTTCTCCTGCGGGGGTGTTTTCCGCAGGCTCTTCGACCGCCGGTGCGGTCTTGGCGACCTCGACGATCAGAATATCGTCTGCCTGACGGAGCGCGGTGCGCTCAGCCTCAGGCAGCTCCATGGCGTCTGCTAAGTCATGTGCCGCTTCGGCCACGACGAGGTAGCTGACGTACTCGTCATTTTCCGCGTACACGGCCATGCCGCGCTCGTGCAGGAATTCCGCCGCCGCGGGTACATCCAGCGTGATGATGGCATAGCCGCCGCTTGCGTCGGCGGGGCGGTCGTCTGCGCCGTCTTTCGCGTCATAGGTGTCGAACGGGCTGGCGTCGGCCTGCACGCCCTCCTTCTGCACGGCGGAATAGCTGTAGGTAAAGTCCTCCGCCGTGTCGCCGGACGCAGCGGGCGCGCTCGCCGTGTCATTGCCGCTGGTATTGCAGTCCGCGGCGCTGTCGTTGCTGCTGCCCATCGCGGGCGCCAGCTTCCACGCCGCGGCCGTGATGACGAACAGCGCAAAGCACGCGGCCAGCACGCGCGGCCATGCGCGGCGGTGGCGCGATCTCGCGCGCTTTTCCTCATGCACCCGCTCGAGCACGCGCTCGGAAAAACCCTCCGGCGCGTCGAGCTCGGGCATTTCCTCGAACATCGTGTGCACGATCATCAGTTCCGAGAGATACTCCCGGCAGTTCTGGCAGTGCTCTACGTGCGAGAGAACCTCTTCCTTTTCGTTTTCGCTCAATTCTCCGTCCACAAAGGCAGAGAGCGCGGCGGCGTACTGTTCACAACATTTCATTTGGCGCTCATCTCCTCACGATTACATTCTGTAACTTTTGACGAAGCAATTTCAAAAAAGTTCCCGTTTCCGGATAAAAAGTTGCGCAAAAGTGATCGGCCCCTGCTGATGCGCGATTTGACCGTGCCCAGCTCGATCGACGCGCTTTCTGCGATCTCGGTGTAGCTCAGGCCTTCGATCTCGCGCAGGATGAGCACCTTTCGGTACTCCTCCGGCAAGGCGGAGAGGCCCTCCTGCAATAATTTCTGTGTCTCGCGGTGCTCGACCGTCTCCTGCGGCTGGGGCGAGGTGTCGACCGCGTCGACAAACAGCTCCTCGTCGTCGAGCGAGACGCTGCCGCTCTGTTTTTTTCGCCGCCGCAGCGTGTCGATGCAGGCGTTCGTCGCCAGACGGTAGATCCACGTCGAAAGCGATGACTCCTGTCGGAAGCGGTCGATCCCGCGCCAGAGCGCAAGAAAGGCATCCTGCGCGGCCTCCTCGGCGTCTTCGCTGTTGCCGCACATGCGGAAGCACAGCGTATACACTTTTTTCTCATATTGGCGGATCAGCTCTTCGAAGGCGGCTTCATCCCGCTTTTGAAGGCGCGCAATGAGTTCCCGTTCGTTCATAGCTTTTTATCTGATCCTCAGCGCAGATCCCGCTTGATCGACGCGCTGAGCGCGTGCAGCTCAGAAAGCGTTGAGAGCTGTACGATCTTCTCCTTATAATAATTCGCGTGGCTGATACCCTTTAAGTACCAGCACAGGTGATGGCGCGCCTGCAGCATGGCGACGCGCTCGTTTTGATACTGTGCGGAGAGCTCCACCTGACGCACGGCGGTGTCCCACCGCTCGGCAAACGGCGGCAGCGGCGGAATGTCGCGCCCTGAGAGCGCGGCGGCGGACTGCTCGAAAAGCCACGGATTGCCGAAGCTCCCGCGGCCGATCATCGCCATGTCCGCGCCCGTGAATTTGAGAATGCGCACGGCGGCCTCGGGGGAAAATACGTCGCCGTTGGCGATGACGGGGATGCGGACGGCCTGCTTGACGTCGCGGATCGTGTTCCAGTCGGCCTCGCCGCCGTACATCTGCATGCGCGTGCGCCCGTGCACCGCGACGGCGCTGACGCCCACTTCTTCGAGCATTTTGGCGAGCTCGACGGCGTTGATGCTGCCCTTGTCCCAGCCGCGGCGCATTTTCGCCGTGACGGGTACCTTGACGGCGCGCACGACCGCCTCGGCAATGCGCGCGGCCTTTTCGGGGTCCTTCATCAGCGCGCTGCCGTCGCCGTTTTTGACGACCTTGCCCACGGGGCAGCCCATGTTGATATCCAAGATGTCCGCGCCGGAAATTTCGATCGCCATCTGCGCAGCCTCGGCCATGCAGTTCACATCGCTGCCGAAGATCTGCGCGGCAAACGGCTTTTCGCTCGGAAACGGACGAAGCAGCTGCGCGGTCTTCGTGTCATGGTAGCACAGCGCCTTGGCGCTCACAAGCTCTGTGACGGTGTAGCCCGCGCCGAGCTCGGCACAGATCTGGCGGAATGCAGCGTCCGTCACGCCCGCCATCGGCGCGAGCGCGAGCTTCGATTCAATTTTTACCGTTCCGATCTGCATAGTCCGCCTCTTTTCGATAACAATACAAGTATAGTATAGCATAGCAAGGCCGACAAGTCAAAGGAACAAAACGTGGACGGAGAAGTTTTTTGCAAACAGGTGTTGACATCATGGCGGAGGTATGGTATATTATCTGTTGCCGATATCTGCCGGTGTGGTGGAATTGGTAGACACAGGGGACTTAAAATCCCCCGGTAGCGATACTGTACCGGTTCGAGTCCGGTCACCGGCACCAGTATTCCCTTAATTTCATATCGCGGAGTGGAGCAGTTGGTAGCTCGTCGGGCTCATAACCCGGAGGCCGTAGGTTCGAGTCCTGCCTCCGCAACCATCTTGAGTGACCAAAATAGATACACTCACCTGAAACCCCTGAGAAATCAGGGGTTTCAGCGTTTTTATACCTCTTTTTTCTAAAGCGCATTTTATAGATGCACAAAGCCAATCAAGAGCATTAGGCAGGACTTGAACTAAATCCACAGCCTATTTCCGCCCTGTTTTAAAGAGGGCTATGCTTTTTCGGGCGCTTTTTTCGCTCGCCTCCCCAAAATAATATAATAAATTTTTAGATAGTGGTTGGTATCATATTTTGATACCAACCAAAAAACTTTCGGGCCGGTTTCCTACTTCGGATACCGGCCCTTTTTTCATGGAAAGGAGTTTTTACTGTGAATGACCACAACAAGGAGCAGAAGCTCCGCTACCTCGAGGAAGTCTGCATTCCCTTGCACCGTGCTGGGTTTGAAACCCAACCTCTGGACGAGTCTCAACTGCCTGTCCATTGGAATGGCGCACCTCTCTGCCGTATTACCGGCAAGGGTAGCGTATTCTATCGGCGGGAAGATGTGGATACACCACTGGCAGAGGATGCCCTCCTCCGTGTCGAGGATATCGCCGCCCGAACGATGGAGTATATGACCGCTATGGAAAACGCTCTGCAGCTCGAAGCCAGCGGGCTGGAGGGCGACTACCGCATCCTTGCCGACTTCAACGGTACCGTGTTGGCAGGAAGTCATAGCAAATACGGTGTTCAATTCGTTACATGGGATTGGGACTACGAACGCACGGGCGTGACCCATGGTCACTATTTCATGGAGAACTACGACGGAGCAAAGCAGGACTTTGTCACACGATCCGGCCTCATTCACAAAGAGCAGCTCTTCAGTCCGGAGCAGATGACCGAGATCTACCGTTGCTGCGCAGACTCTGTGGATGGGGAGTTTTTTGAACTCACGGATAAGCAGGAGGAAGTGATCCGCAGTGTCCAGCAGCAGATTGAGGTGTGCGTGCCAGATCTGAACGAGCGAATCCGGCAACAAGAGGAGGCGCTGGAGCAGGCTTCGCAGGAGCAAACAATGTAATACATGGTGCGGGCCGGAGTTTTAGCAATAAGACTCCGGCCATTTTTATTATGGAGGAAATGAAATGCCACAGGCAAACAGAAGAAGCTCATTAGGACACTGGTATGCCCCCGTCCTTGCCCCTGAATATCCCCGCGACCCGCCGGAGCCTCACGGCTGCACACTCTTTGAGAGATGCAAAGGTTGTCCCTACCCAGGGCATGGCTTCATCTGCTGGCAGAGTGAAGATACCTGCCTTCGGACAAGAATGAACAAGATAAACAGATTGGAGGAAAGCGAAAATGATGTTTCAGGCGGTGCTGAGTAACCGTGATCACCCGGAATACGGTGTGGCAACTATTCCGTTTCCCATTCCCCACGACCAGTACGCACACTGCATGGATCTGCTGGAGGCTTTGGAGATTGGCGATGCAGTCAGGGCTGACTGTAAGGTCGAAAAGATCGACGGCTTTTATACTGTACTAAAACGCACAGAGATGCTTACGGTAAATGTTGAGGAGCTGAACTATCTCGCCAAACGGCTGGATGGCTTCGATACCGGAGAAGCCGCACAGTTTCAGGCGATGGCTCATAAGCTGGAACTTTTTGAGCTGAAGGACCTTATCAACCTGAGCTTCTGCTGCCAACAGGTTACAGTTATCACGGATTTCTCTGACCTCGATGCGGTTGGCCGTGACCACTACATGAACCTGCACGGCGGCAGCGCAAGAGTTGACGAGTTGGAGGCGCTGGACGGTGAGGAAACGGCACGACTGCTTATCGGGAACGGTAGCGGCACGATTACACCCTATGGTGTGGTCTACGACAACGGCATGCAGATGAAGCTTCTCTACGACGGTCAATTCTTTCCTTGCTACTATTACGAGCCAAATCCCATTACTGTTGCGGTGACCGCTAAGTCCGATCCAGAGGACACCGAGCGCATCACTTGGCTTTACCTTCCGATGGCACAAGAGGAGATTGACCGCGCCCTCCTGCGAGCGGGGATCGCCAATCTAACGGATGCTTGCCTGTGGCTGAAAGATAATCAGCTTCCAAATGAGGCGGATGTGCTGCTGGATATGGAACGAGAAAGTATAACCGACCTCAATGCGCTGGCACAGGTTACAGAAGACTTCTCCGATGAGGACATCCGAAAACTTGGCGCCGTTGTAACAATGGCACGACCGCGAACGGCAGAACAAGTCAAGAATCTTGCGGAGAATCTCGACCTGTTCGATTTTGCGCCTGACGCGCACACATTGGAGGAGTACGGTAAGTACATGATCCGGCAGTCCGGTCATTTCGATTACGATGAAAATCTGGACGATTTCTACGACTATGAGAAGTATGGCTTTCAGCGCATGAACGAGGAAGACGGGATGTTCACCGACCGAGGCTATATCGCCTACAAGGGCTATCTCAGCTTGAGAGAAATCATGAACGGCGACCAGAGCAGCCACATGGAGATGGGGGATATGACATGATCATTCAGGCAGAACTCAGGCGAAAGCAGTCCGAATATGAAGGCGAAGCTTGCGCCGTGGATAAGATTATCGAACTGCCTGCCCAGCGGTTTCAGCAGTTCAGCCGTGCGCTGCTGGCAGACTACGATTTTGTAGCAGAAAACAAAAATGCTATCCGGCATGATGGTGATGCCAGACACTGCTTACTTATCCTCAATGCGGGCGGAATGGACGGTTTCCTTGTTGACCCGCAAGGCTATAACTACGCACGGTACAGCGCTTTCGTTCCGAATGCCCGCAGTTTGCTGACGCCGGATATGGCAATCGACCGCAGTTACCTTTCACCGGCAGAGCCTTGGCGGGACGAGAGCCGGGATGAAATGCTCCGCATGACATTGCGCGTCGATGGGAAGCCGGACTATACCCTTGTCCTCCCTGCTGATGAAGAATACCTCGACGCTGTGAAGGCTTACCTCGACATCGATGTTTTTGCGGATGCGATGCTTCGTGATATTCGTTTCAAGGTGCCTTATATCGGAGAACTGATCTGCGACACGGATTGCCCCGCAGTAGAGGATTACAATGACTTTGCGGAAGTGCTGGAAGGCATTTGGCAAAAGGATGGGATGCTTCTGATCTACGCTGCCGTGTTGGATGCTGAACGACCGGAAACCCTGCGCCGAGCTTTAGAGCTCCTACAAGATCTGGATAACTACCAGCGCATCACGGAGGATGCCTATGGCTACGGTCAGCAACGCTTACAGGAAACGCTGGGTCTGGGCGATGAGGATATTTGTGAGTTGGAGGGCTACATGAATTTTGAGAAGTATGGCAGCGACTGTGTGATCTCAGATCATGTGGTCGATACGGAGTTTGGCCGGCTGCGGCGACTGGACCCACCATTTCCGGAGCAAACGCAGGGGCAGCGGATGTTTCAGTAGACTTTGCGGTAGATGTGTAGTATGTTTGCCGTTGCCCAAAAGAAGGGAGGGATACCTATGAACACCAAGATCTCATATCTGTACAGAGATGCCGATAACTACAAGATGCACAATAAATGCGTCATTGCCGGTACGCTGACTACGGAACAGGCTCGTACCATCAAAGATAGCTGCGAAATGGGCGAATACTTCATTCCAAGGCAAGTAGGACTGCCGGAACGCCGCTTCGACCGGTATGATCCTGCGGTGGATCACTGCTGGTTCGAGCTGGATGAGGACTGCTTCTCAGAAACGATAGAACCGCCTACTGTAGCCCTTACCGCCACAGAACTGGTCAACCGTTTCAAAGGATGTAAAAACAACTGGCGGGATGAAGCGTACACGCCGCAGATGGGAGGCATGAAATTTTGAAAGTCAACGCAAGAACGGAAGAATTCCAGCACATTGAGTTATTTGACAAGTTTGCATTATTCACCAACGCCCGAATTGACCGCTCAACCGTGCCGGAAGGCTGGTACTGCTATGACTTCCGTGGCTCGGACGATGACCCCGGCGAGTTGTGTTACATTGAGAAAAGTGTGATGGTCAATCACGCGGGCTCAGTGCTGATGCCGGAAGAGCTGGAGTTGCCAGCATCCGGGCGGCTGGATGCACGAGATGAATTCGGCTTTCTCGATGAAGGTGATATGACGCTTCGGGAGTTCTGCGAGGCCCATCAGCTTCCTTATCCCGAGGAAAAAGAACAATTTCATATTCGTCCTGCCCGCCCGGATGAGGCGGGCTTATTTTTTACCCCACATCCTGAAGAAGATAAGAGGCGGGGTACCATTGGGCATATCCGCATGGACTTCGGCCGCAGCGGAAATGAGTTCTGGCATACCTGGTGGCCCCGTGGTCCAGAGGAGCTGAACAGTCCTGCATTCAAAGCGGAACTGCAAGAGGTCGTAGACAAGCTGCGGGAAAGTGTACTGAAAAGCCGCTTTGCCATGGATCGCTTCTGCTATGAGCATGGTGGCAAGATCAACGGTGGCTGGACACAGAATTACGGCTTTATCGTGGAAACTGAGCATTACCGCTACTGCCTGCGCTGCAATCCGTCCCCTGGTGACTATAACGGGTACCTCACGGCCTATGATCTGGATGTCCAGCGGCAGAACATGGCACAGGAAAAGCCGCTGGTTGGCCGCGTCACGTATGCCAATGGCGATGCGCAGGACTTTACCGACGCAGAAGCCTTCCTCAAGTGTGTGCGTGAGGAGCTGCCGTATCGCCCGACCACAGGATTCCGTTACGAGGTACTGACCGATGATCCTACCGTCCGCAAAGCTGTGGTCGATATCGTGTTCGACCTCTACGGTGAGGAGAACCCCTGTCAGCAGGCGGATTACGAACCGCAGCCAGATCAGGACATGACGATGGGGGGAATGTGACATGGATGCCCAAGAAAAGCAACGAAGGCCGGTGGCAATTAAGAACCTTGCCGAGCTGAAGCGCTTCATCCGCCCCGGCGTAGAGTTCAAGACACTCTACCACGCCAATCACGCAGACATGGTGGGACTGACCCGTGTGGTGACCACGGTGCAGACGACGGGCTTCTATTCCAAAATCAGGGATCAGCCGGAGCATCCCTTCTCCACCTGCAATCATGGCAAGGGTTTCTACACCGATTTCGGAAAAGCGGGCAATTACCTCTTCGACGGTACAACGGTCAAGGTGAAGGATACACGAAACAAAGACCGCGGCGTGATCTATGAACTCGAATTCTACGACAGAGAACAAAGCATACGGGAGGACACAAAAATGGACAGAAAAATGGTGAATTTTATCAAGGAGCAGTTTCCGCCCGGTACCCGCATCCGGCTCAACTCGATGGAGGACCCGTATCATCCCATTTCTCCCGGCACAGAGGGCGAAGTGGACTATGTGGACGATGACGGTCAGATCTACATGAAGTGGGACAATGGTCGCACACTGCCGCTCGCCCCTGGCGAGGACAGCTTCACGGTCCTTCCGCCCAAGCTGTCCACCCTAAAACTGTATATGCCGCTTACCGCAGACTTCTATGAGCGAGACAAGTACGGCGAGTTGGAGACAGAGGGCACACAACTGGATGGCCGTGCGTTACGGGTCTATCGGGATCAGATCACGGATGCGCTGGTCAGGAACCGGATGCCGGAGGAGGCTGAGCGCGGCCTCATGTACTGGTACAAAAATACGGACGATCTTGACCGCAAGGTCCGTTCCGCTGTCTTTACCGTCGATGTGCGGGATGGGACGCTTTGGGGTGCTGCGGAGTGCCTCGTCGCAGGAGGCCTGACTGCTGCCGAACTGGAGCAGTTGAAGGAATACCTCACCGGACACGCAGCAGATGGCTGGGGAGAGCACCTTGAGCAGCAGGAAATCCTGGTGGAGAACGGCTGTGAGCTGTATGTCCACCTTTGGAATCCAGATAACTGGAGCATCCAGACCGAACAGGAGCGCTTTGCACCCAAGCTGGCGGAGGGCCTTCCGCCGCTGTGCTTTTCCACGCTGCCCGGCACCGGGGCTCTCATCTGCATCAAGATGGGCGAAAGCGGCTACTACCCCAGCAACTGGTCCACGGATGACCCGCAGCAGAACCGAGAGCTGGCGGATTACAACAATGAACGCCTCGGTGTGACGCAGGCGCAGCGGTTGGCGATGGAATGCGGCAGCATGCACGGCTGGGACACCCCTGGCGCTGACCCCGGTTACTATGAGCAGAAGATGGGAGGGATGAAGTTTGACTAAGAGAATATTCAATGTGTATCTGGCAAAAGAGGGCGTTCCCTACAACGAAGCCTACGCCAAACTGGACTTGCCTGCCTCGCCGTGGGAGCTGTGGGATGCACTGGACAAGCTTCGGCTGAGGGACGGCGGGAACCTGTACATGGAGATCGACGATTACTATGCCTTTGAGTATCTCGCTCCGCATTTAGGAGGACTGGATATTAGTCTCAATGAACTCAACGACCTTGCCGCACGGCTTGCGGCGTTAGATGAGGAACAAGGGATCGCCTTTGAGGGGATGCTCTCCATGGAGGTGCAGAAAAAAGTAAACGCCAACGGCGGCATCATCACAACGCAGGATATGAGAGATCTGGCGGTCAGCGCAAGAACCGACTGTTATCATGTAGTGGATGCTGCAGACGATACTGCCCTCGGCCGGTTTTACGCAGAAAACGAGTTTATTCCAAAGCTGGATGGAGTGTCGGATACTGTATTTAAGATGCTGGACTTTGCCGGTATCGGCAAAATGATGCGTCAAGGGGAAAACGGCGTCTTTGTTGGAAGCCTTTATGTGCTGCGCAACGGTGAGTTGACTGCCGCGCCGCCCTGCCCCAAGGAGCTGCCGCCGAAGCCAAGCTACTTGTTCCGCCTGACCCTTGGCCTGCACCCTGACTTCAAAGATGCGCGCACGGTGACATTGGATCTTCCGGCGACTGAAGCGGAATTGTCCGCAGCACAGGAGCAGCTCGGCACGCTGAAATGGGAAAATACCGTTGTTCTCGACTACGACGGCATTCTTCCCAATGCTGCCTTCTTCGCAGACCTGCCTATGGAGCTTGAAGCGTTCAATGAACTCGCTGTAGCAGTAAGGGATATGCCCTCGCCTGAAAAGCAACTCCCAAAGCTGAAGGCTCTGCTGGAGCAGTTCGAGGTGAAGGATGTTGGGACTGCAATGCAGCTGGTGGAACATCTGGAGGATTATAACCTCACGCCGAAACTCAGCTCGCCTCAGGAGACTGCTATCGACCAGCTTCATTTCATGATGGACGACCACTCGGTGGAATTGCTGCTCCCTCATGTAAGCCTCTATGCCTACGGCTGCGACGTCATCAAGGAGGACAATGCATCCCTCACGCCCTACGGCCTGCTGCACCGCGCAGACCATCAGCCCATGCTGGAACCGATCCAGCAATCCCATGAATCGGAGATGACCATGTAATGAATAATAAGCAGTTACAAAAAGCGAATGAGGTATCTCTGCCTTGCACATCGCGGGAGAAATTTGACGCGCCCCCATGTGAGCCGTGTGTATTGAGCGATGAGGAAAAGACGATCCTCTCTGCCATTGTCATGCAAAAGGGTGAGGCAGAGGCTGGAGAAATCATCGTAAATTCACCGGAGCGGCTGCGTGATTACACGATCCTCAAGGGTATCAACAGCTATGCCGCGTTGGGCAGGTACTACCTTACCCACGAGACTTCGGTGCCAGAGGAGCTATACGAGTACATGGATATGGGTGCGCTGGGCTGCCGGTATGAGGACGAGCACCCTGGCGTGTTCATCGGCAGCGATTATGTGCAGTACCCATCTGACGAGCAGAGGGCGTCGATGGAAATGAAGATGATGTGATACCACCTGATTCCCGTCATGATCAAAGCGTAAGCTTATTGCGGCAGGCACTGCTTTGCAATGTATGTAATGAGATCCTCCGGCGTGAGCGCAGCACCAGCACATGGGATCTCACGCCATACTCGCTGTATAGAAGGGTCCGGATCGCACATCGCAGCTACCATCGCCAGTCGTATCTCTTTTCTCACCTCTTCCAGAGTCGTATGGTTTTTTCGTGCAACTTCCCTCAATGCGGCTTCCGCGTCAATATTTCTTCTCTTCATTATGTTTCTCCCTTCCGATTTATTTTGAACGGTACTCGTTCTTATAGAACTATAATAACACCGTGAATTTGGGGGAAAATGACGAAGCCTGTCGAAAAAAACAGAGACCTGCAAAAAACAAGTCTCTGCGTCTGCAACAATTATTGTAATTCCGCGATTAGGGTATCCAGCACATTCATTACCTTGCGTTGCCCCTCTGGAGGGAGTGTTTTCAACTTCTCTGAAATCTCAGTAGCATGAAGCATCGTTGCCGTGTTCAGGGCATCTTGAAGAAGTTCATCTGTCCCTACATCGAGCGCATTGGCAATGGCGACCAGCTTTTCCAACTTTGGAGCCTTTACTCCTCGCTCTACTACGCTCATGTGGTCAACACTGTAGTCCACAGCGGCAGCAAGCGCTTCCTGCGTCATGCAAGCCCTCTCACGGGCAGCTTTGATTCGTTTTCCCAATGCGATCTGATCCATACAGTAATCTCCTTTTGAACGGTATCCGTTCTTAAAGTATATGGGAGATGCCGTTTGTTTCACAGGAGCGCACGGAACGCAGACCGTTCTATAAGAACGGGGCAAAACAAAAAACAGTATGTCAAGAGGCCGTTTACCCGGATGGGGAAAAGCGGCCCCTTCTTTTTTGCGCTCATTTTTGTCTCCTGTTCCGGGATACGAGCCTCGGAAAGGAGCAGAAATGCGTGAAGAAAAACTATTGAATTATTTGAAAGGTGCCTGTACCGGGCGAAAGTACAGAGCGAGCAGTGCTGAACTGGAAGCTGTTCTCGGAATCAGCGGAACAGATCTGCGAAAGCTGGTAAATCGCATGCGACGTAAGGGCATTCCTATTGGGAGTGATCGATGCGGATACTTCTACGCTTCCACTGCTGGCGAAGTCTACTCCACGATTCAGCAACTCAAAAGCATGGAAAACGGTCTTGCGGCAGCAAGGCGCGGATTGGAGCAGTCACTGGATGCCTTCCCCTTGAGAGAAGGTGCATCTTGAACAGCTTTATCCCCTGGGTGGGAGGCAAAGGCAAGCTGCTGTGGATCATCAACAAGATGGCTCCATATCACTACAGGCGGTTCATCGATGTCTTCGGCGGCAGCGGCACGGTCACTATGAACCGTCCTGTCCGGCATGGATGCATGGAGGTCTACAACGATTTCAATGGGAACCTCACAAACCTGTTCTGCTGCGTAAAAAACCGAACCCTCGCGCTGTTGGCAGAGTTGGGCTTCTTGCCGTTGAACACACGGGATGACTTCAATGTCCTCTATAAGTTTCTTTCCAAAGGGGAGTTCACAGATGACTACCTGCAGGAAGAAATGGAATTAACAGAGGTCTATCTCAAGCCACCCGACTCCGAAGCTATCCGTGCGCTCCTGTTAGAGCGTGCGCCTCGTGGAAGTATCCGCCGTGCGGCGGACTACTTCAAACTGGTTCGGTACAGCTTCAGCGGTAGTGCCAAGTCCTTTGGGGGCAAACCCTGTGACATCCGCCGTTTCTTTCACCTGATATGGGAATGCTCCCGTCGATTGGCAACTGTCATCGTGGAGAATAAGGATTTCGAGGATGTCATCCGCCAATATGACCGAGAGGATGCCTGGATCTACTGCGACCCGCCCTACTTCGAGGCAGAGTGCTATGAGGTAGGCTTCCCCAAAGCAGATCATCAGCGGCTCCATGATACGCTCCTGACTTGTCGCGGGTTCGTCATGGTGTCCTACAACTACTGCCCGTACATCTGCGAACTTTATAAGGAATTCTATATCTTCCGCACCGTCCGTCCCAACAGCATGTCCCAGACGGCAGGCAGTGAATATGAAGAAGCCATCATCACCAACTATGACCCCCGCAAAGCCTGTTGGCAGTTGACTTTGGAGAGCCTGCTGGACGGTGATAGCGACACCCGATACGAACTGATGCACGAACCAGAGCGTCCCATCAAAACCACGATCAAAGAAAACTAAGGAGGAATCGTATTATGAACTTTATTCTTACCAGAGACAAGGCCATCACCATCGCGCCCGCAGCGCTGAAGCTGAGCGGCATCCCCGATGATGCGAAGCTGGAACTGACCACGCTGGGCGGTGCGGTCATCCTGACGAAGTCCAAAATGACCGCAATGGAGTATATCAAACTGCTCACGGAGTTGACTGCCCATGTCGGTCAGATGCTTCTGACACTGCGGGATTCCTGCGGCCACTGCGACGAGTGCGACGAGGACGAGTGCGCTTGCAGAGATCTGCCCATCGAGGAACTGATTCGCCCCGCGGTCACCGTCCCCGATTGGGCCAGAGAGGAAGCGGATATCCCGCCCGATGCCAAGCTGGGCTGCTATGTGGATGAGGACTCCGGCGAGATCACCGTCTGCGAGACAGATTATGAGTATGACCTCTCCGATGTCCCGCCTGCGATCCTGTTCGCCCTGCGTCAGTCTGGCTGTTGCCTGTCTGTGCTGGAGGATGTGCTGATGGAGAACGATATCGTCTACGACAAGTGACATTTCCGGTGTCCAAAGGATCGAGGTGATGACACAAATGAATGAGACTTACCTGTACCGTGGATCCGCACAGGAGGCCAGAAGCCGGAATGAGCTTTCTCTGTGGCGAGAAAGCTACAGAGCCAATATCGCCTGCCGCAAGGCCATCGAGGACACCATCCGTCAACACTTCAATGGGATGAACCTGGACCCAGCGTGTCTGACTCCCGTGCTGGAAGAGTACGGCTACAAGCGCACCGAGTGGGTGCTTGCCAATACTTTGCATGAGCTTAAGTGGGACGGGCGTTTCAGCTATGCCAACAAGCATTGGGCAGAGAAGATATATATTCCCACAGATTTAAACCACGACAGCGATTTTGTTGTTCGAAGCCATCCCGCCATACTGGATGGCTTCGTAGGCCTCTATCGCAAGGCATACCAGAAGCTGGGACTGTTTGGCTCCGAGCATTGTATCGGTGACCGTGCTGAGCAGGACTATACCGGCAAAGTGCTGGTCCTGTCGCCGGATACACTGAAGGAATCCTATTGGAGCCAGGAAAACCAGCTGTGGTACGCCCATGACGGCTTCGGATGCAGCCCCACCGCCATCGGACGCTCGGTACGCTGCACCTGTTTGGGCGACGGCGAGATGACCCGTTGGAATCGAGATGAGTTCATCGGTGTGCTGGACGAGAAGTTCCTGCCCGAATGGGCGCAGGAGAAGCTGGCGGAGCTGACTGCGCCTCGGCAAGAGGAAAGTGCCATGGGTGAGATGAAATTGGAATGATCGGAGGTGAAATAAGTGCAGCGCATCTTCATTGATAACCATGACCGCATCCTCTATTACAGCAATCCTGCCGGATACATCGCGGGAAAGGAGGCGGTGGTGGATACCATGTTCCAAACACAGGAGCTGGAGCGTTTTCTGCAAAAGCAGGAAATTCCCATCCGCTGGGAGGACGGCGTCTATGATCGCCTCCTGCTGGGGCAGAGGGGCGGCCGCTTCGACACGGAGGCTCCGCCCCTGAAAAGCTGCCGTGTGTGGCAGCTCACGCGGGACAGCCCCATCAATATGCGCTTCATCCCGTATGAAGCCCTGCTGGAGCGTTTCGGACAGCCTGACCGTAAGCACTACGAAACAGTCTATGACGGTCTGGTCGGGACCAATGACCCGGAGGAGATCTACACACTCTTCCGCGACCCGGTTCCCGGCTACGACGGCAGACCCATCGGCATCTCGGATGTGCTGGAGCTGTACGACGCCAACGGCAGCGAGTTCTACTACTGCGACCGTGTCGGCTTCCGGCAGATCGAGTTCGCGCCGCGGCAGGAGATGGATCTGTGTCCGTGAACTGAGCACCCGTCCGGGTGCTTTTTTCATATCAACATCAGAAATAGGAGGAAAGAAAAATGCCCAAGAACCAGACCAAAGCAAGCACCCCCGTCCCCGCGCAGGAAAGCCGGTCCCCCGTGTCCTTCGATGTCCGAGTCTATCCCGTGAAGGACAGCAAGTACACCCTCGCCAACGCCAATGTGGACATCAACGGCGTATTCGCCATTCGCGGCGTGAAGGTCATCCGCGGCGAGAAAGGTCCCTTTGTCGCCATGCCGCAGTACAAGGACAGCCATGGGGACTACCGCGACATCTGCTTCCCCTGCACGAAGGAGGCCCGCCAGCAGTTCAACGATGCGGTGCTGAATGCCTACGAGCAGTCGCTCCGGCAGGCCCAACAGCCGGACAATGCTCCCGCCGCGGAGCAGGTCATGTAAGTCACCCACAACGTAAAACATATAACTTGGAGGAAATTATCACATGAAGAAGATTATCAAGAACACCGCCAATTCCATCCGCGCCAAGGCCATCCGCCTTGCCGCCACCCGCCGCTCCGGTGAGGGCTACATCGACACCGCCGTCAAGATCCTCATCGCCGTGGTGCTGGGCGCTCTGCTGCTGGCTGGTCTGTACGCCCTGTTCGGTGATGTGGTCATGCCCACCCTGAACGAGCGCATCACGAATATGTTCAACTACGCGGGCGCGCTGGAGTAAGCTGTGTGGACAGCGCTGCAGGGCATTCTATTCCTTACGGGACTCCTGACGGCGGCGTGGGCAGATCTCCGGCACAGGCAGATCTATGACTTTTCCAGTATCGTCATAGCAGCGGCGGGGCTGATTTCTTTCAGCCCCGCCCGGCTTCTCGGCCTGACGCTGGCCGTCCCATTTTGGCTGGCAAGCCGGAGAGGACGCGGCGGCATGGGAGATGCGATCCTTATTGCCGCTTCCGGTTTCCTGCTCGGCTTTCTGCGAGGAGGTGCCGGACTTGTGCTGGCACTGCTGCTGTACTGCCTTTTCTACCTTGCAATAGCCGCCCTGCGCAAGATCCGCAGGCAAGAGCGTCCACCGGAGAGCTACCCATTTGCGCCCTTCCTTGCGGCTGGCTTTTTCACCGCATATATCATCTAAAACAAAGGAGGCTCGCTCCATGAGCATTTTCAAAAACCGCACGATTATCGGCATCATCTGTATTCTGCTGGCGCTGGTGATCTGCTTCGGCATCACACCGCTGTTCAATCAGAGCATCAGCCAGAAAGCGGAGATCGTCCGCGTGACGAAAGACATTCAGGCTGGTGAACTCATCACCAAAGACATGGTCACCACAGCAGAGGTCGGCTCCTACAACCTCCCCTCCGGTCTTATGACCGTGAAAGACAATGTAGTGGGCAAATACGCCAAGGCGGACTTCGCCGTGGGCGATTATATCCTCGCCGCAAAACTTTCGGAAGCCCCCGCTGCCGAGAACGCCTATCTCTACAATCTGGACGGCTCGAAGCAGGCCATCTCCGTCACCATCAAGAGCTTTGCCACCGGCCTGTCCGGTAAGCTCCAGAGTGGTGACATCGTATCGGTCATTGTGGCGGACTACCCGGAGGACGGTGAAACCACCATCCCTGCCGAGCTGCAGTATGTAGAGATCATCAGCGTCACTGCCAGCACCGGCTACGATGCCAATACCGGCGAAGCCACAGAGGAAGAAAAAGAGCTTCCCTCCACCGTGACATTCCTCGTTCTGCCGGAGCAGGCCAAGGTGCTGGCGGAACTGGAAAAGGATGCCAAGCTCCATTTGGCTCTCGTCTACCGCGGCACGACGGACGGTGCAAAGCAGTTCATTGAGGCGCAGGATGCACTCATCAAGGAACTGTACGCCGAGCCGGAGGAAGGTCCCATTGAGGAGGGTGAAGTCACCGATCCCGCCGCAGCCACGCCGGGGAACGAGGTGACAGGATGAATTTCAGAAAAGCCAGCATCTTTCAGCGCGATACGGAGAAACCGGAAGCGCAGAATGACAGCGGTGGTGTGCTGGCGGTCTGGGGCAGCCCCGGCAGTGGGAAAACGGTGACAGCGGTAAAGATCGCAAATGCGCTTTCCGCCAAGAAGAAAAATGTTATCCTTCTGCTCTGCGATATGAGCGCTCCCATGCTGCCGTGCATCTGCCATGCGGACGCTCTGGAGAGCAAAGGCTCTCTTGCCAGCGTCCTTGCCGCCGCCCGCATCAGCGAAAACCTCATCAAACATAACCTCGTCACCTTCAAGCACAACAGCTATCTCGCAGCGCTGGGGCTCCTCGAACTGCAGAACGAATACAGCACCCCGCCCTTCGTGCAGAAGCAGGTGGTGGAGCTGTTGGACGGTCTGCGGCAGATCGCGCCCTACGTCATCGTGGACTGCGGCAGTTACATCGCCAATGATATCCTCTCCGCCGTGGCGCTGATGGAAGCGGACAATGTCCTGCGTCTTGCCAACTGCGACCCCAAAAGCGTCAGCTACTTCTCCAGTCAGCTCCCTTTGCTGGAAGATACCGAGTGGGATGTAGACAAGCAATATAAGGTGGCGTCCAATGTGAAGCCCTATCAGGCAGCAGACCATATCGGCAAGGCGCTGGGTGATGCGACCTTCGTGCTGCCCTATTCACAGGAGTTGGAAGAACAGTATTTGGGGCGAGATCTCCTTGCTGACCTCGCCCTCAAGGACAGCCGCCCGTTCCGCAAGGAACTGGAAAAGATCATCGCGGAGGTGTTTTGATATGGCACTTGGCGAAAAGCGAAACGGCTCGATCTTTGCCGCAGACGCGGAACGGCGGGACGCGCCGGAATATCAGGTCACCTCGGAGCCGGAAGTCGTCCCTGTCGTGGTGGATGACACGCCGAACCGCACATTGAACACCGATGTTGGCGCGCTCGGACGGGCGCACAACCTGTTCTTTACCCCTGAGACAGCGGGAAAGGACTTCAATTCCGTGCTGCAAGAGGTGCAGGAATACATCTCCGGCTCCTATGCCGCTCTTATCACCGAGGGCGGCGAGGACTCTAAAGAGCAGCTCCAGCGCTATATCACGAAATATCTGCAGGACAAGCGTATCGCTGTGGCGGGCATGACGCAGGCAGAATTGGTAAGCGCCATCTATTCCGAAATGGCAGAATTCGGTTTCCTGACCCGCTACATCTACGGAGACGGCATCGAGGAGATCAACATCAATTCGTGGCGTGATATTGAGGTGCAGTATTCGGACGGTCGAAACGAAAAGCTCACGGAACACTTCGACTCACCGGAACACGCCCTCGCCGTTATCCGCCGTATGCTCCACGCCTCCGGCATGGTGCTGGATAATGCCAGTCCTCTGGTCACGGGGCATCTCACCAAAAACACCCGTATCGCCGCTATGAAGTCCCCTGTGGTAGATGAAGATGTGGGTGTCGCTGCCTCCATCCGAATCGTCAACCGCCATAATCTCAGCCGTGAGGATCTGCTCCGCAGCGGCACAGCCACGGCAGAGATGCTGGACTGGCTCTCTGTATTCCTGCGCTACGGTATTTCCATCTGCGTGGCAGGAGCCACCTCCTCCGGCAAGACCACAGCGGCAGGCTGGCTGCTGACCACGATCCCCGACAGTAAACGCATCTTCACCATTGAGAACGGCTCCCGTGAGCTGGAGCTGGTGCGGGAGGAAAACGGTAAGGTGGTCAACTCGGTGGTCCACACCCTGACCCGCGACAGTGAGAATGAGCGTCAGCGGATCGATCAGATCGCGTTGGTGGATATCTGCCTGCGCTTCAACCCGGACATCCTTGTGGTGGGTGAGATGCGCGGAGCCGAGGCAAATGCCGCGCAGGAGGCCGCCCGCGTGGGTGTGGCGGTGCTGACCACCATCCACTCCAATTCCTGCGAGGCGACCTACCGCCGCATGGTGTCCCTGTGCAAACGAGCCGTGGATATGTCCGATGAAACTCTTCTCAGCTATGTGACGGAGGCATACCCCATCGTGGTCTTCTGCAAGCAGTTGGAAAATAAGCAGCGCCGCATGATGGAGATCATGGAGTGCGAGATCCTGCCCAACGGGGATCGCCGCTACAACACGCTGTTCCGCTATGTCATCACAGAGAATCACATGGAGGACGGCAAATTCGTCATCGAAGGACATCACACGCAGGTGAACGAGATCTCCGCCAGCCTACGCAAACGCCTGCTGGAAAACGGTATGCCCAACGAGGAACTGCAGGCACTTTTGAACCCCAATAGGAGGTGAACACCCCTTGACAGCCCTTTTACTGGTTGCCTGCGTCGGTATGATCACCGGCGCATTTTTCATTTTCCGGATCTCACCCATGGACTTTACGCTTGGTGTGTTTCGCCGGTTGACCACCGGTCCCAAAAGCATCCGGGATGCCATCAATGAGACGACCCAGCGCAAAAAGCCCGGCTTCTTCCGCCGTGAGATCATGGAAACGCAGACGATCCTGCAAGCCACGGGCAAGGAGGAGCGCTTTCCCATGCTGTGCGCGGCGTCGCTGCTGTTCTTTGCCATCGGCGCAGGCATCGCCATCATCATGAATAACTTCCTGCTGGTGCCGGTGTTGGCAGCGGGCATGATGTTCCTGCCCTTTTGGTACATCAAGCTGACGGCCGGACATTACAAGAAAGACATCGCCGCCGAGTTGGAAACGGCGCTCTCCATCATCACCACGGCCTACCTCCGCAGCGAGGATCTGCAGACTGCCGTGGAGGAGAACATCAACTACCTGAACCCGCCCGTGCATGGAGTATTCCGCAGCTTCCTTCTGCGGATCAAGCACATTGACCCCAATATGGATACAGCACTGGTGGAACTGAAAACTGCCATAGACAATGAGGTGTGGCAGGAGTGGTGCGAGGCTCTTGCGGCCTGCCAGTATGACCGCAGCCTGAAAACCACACTCAACCCCATCGTAGCAAAGCTCTCGGATATGCGGATCATCAACGGCGAGCTGGAGAACCTCGTGTTTGGCCCCCGTAAGGAGTTTATCTCTATGGCGGCGCTGGTGGTACTGAATATCCCGTTGCTGTACTTTCTGAATAAGGATTGGTATGCGACCTTGATGACCACCATCCCCGGCAAGGCTGTGCTGGCGGTCTGCGCCGCCGCTATCTTTATCTCCTTTGCCAGAGTGGTCAAGCTGACCCAGCCCATTGAGTATCGGAGGTAACGGACATGACGATCTTACTATTTCTTTTCGGCATCGCCGTTGCCGCTGGCTTGTTCTTCATTCTGGCAGACATTCTGAAGCTGCCCCGCCTTTCCACTGAGAAGGCGCTTCTCTCCGCAGGGCGGACAGAGAAAAAGCGGATGAAGTCGCTGGACGCCCTTTTCCTTGGCTGGGCTATCAAGCTTTCCCACTTCATCCGTATGGATGATTACAAGCGTCACCGCATGGAGCGCACGCTGAGTGCCGCTGGCATGGACATGATGCCGGAGGTTTACACAGCATATACCATTCTCAAACCCGCTGCTGTGTTGCTGGCGGTCATCCCGTGCCTGCTTATTTTTCCTCTGCTCTCGCCCATCGTGGTGCTGCTGGCGATTTTGCTCTACTTCAAAGAGAGCCGCAAGGCGGAGGAGCAGGTCACCAAGCGTCGGGAGAAGATCGAGGGTGAACTACCTCGCTTTGTTGCCACGGTGGAGCAGGAGCTGGGAGCCAGCCGCGATGTGCTAACGATCTTGGAGAACTATAAGCGTCACGCCGGAGCAGACTTTGCCCGTGAACTGGATGTGCTGACGGCGGATATGCGTTCGTCCTCTTACGAAGCAGCGCTGGTCCGCTTCGAGGGCAGGCTGGCATCGCCCATGCTCTCCGACATCGTGCGCGGGCTCATCGGCGTCCTGCGCGGTGATGATGGGCGCATCTATTTTCAGATGCTGGCGCACGACATGAAACAGCTGGAGCTTCAGCAGCTCAAAGCACAGGCGGCTAAGATCCCGCCCAAGATCCGTGTGTATTCCTTCATCATGCTGGTCTGCTTCATGCTCATCTACATTGTGGTCATCCTCATGCAGACCCTCACCTCGATGGGAGGGCTGTTCGGATGAAGCACAAATGGAAGAAACGCTCCGGCGAAGGCTATATCGACACCTGTGTCCTCGTCCTCTGCACCATGCTGGTGATTGCTTTGGCAGTGAAAGTGTTGCCGGTGTATGTTGCCAAGCAGCAGCTCGACACCTTCGCCGCCGAACTGGTGAGGGAAGCTGAGATCACCGGCAGAGTCGGCAGCGAAACGACCTCCCGCGCCCAGGTGTTGTCTGAGCGGTTGGAGATCGACCCGGACATCCGCTGGTCCCGCACCGGCCGCATCCAGCTCAACGAGGAGGTGACGGTGACGCTGACCATGGATGTGGACATTGGGTTTGGTGGGCTCGGCAGCTTCCCCATTGAACTGACGGCACAGGCCAGCGGCAGGTCGGAGGTGTACTGGAAGTGAGAAAGCGGCTTTTTCGTTCCCGTTCCGGTGAAGGTTATCCCATGGTCATTGCTGTGACCCTCTGCCTGCTGATGCTGTTCCTTGTCATCGCGGAATACTTCCGTGTGAGTATTATTGTGCAGGGCGTGCGGGATGCTGTGCAGCAGGCAGTCATCGCCACCGTCAATGAAAATTATGACGATGTGTACCACTCCGTGCGGGAGGGTTATGCGGCAGGCTGGTTCCCAGAGGGCGATGGCGAGTGGACTGAGTCCATCGACACTGGGGACATCTACGGGAACCTATCCTATATTCTCGGCCTTACCACCGATGGTGAGGATTACATGAAGTATGCCGGGGATGCTTTGGAATATACCCTCTCCGACCTCTCCGTCCGCATCTCCAACAACGGCCTTGCCTCCGGTCAGAGCGAGGGGTATCTCGCTACGGCTACCCTCCATCTGGCGGTCCCTATGAGCTTTGCGGGAAAACTTCTGCCCCCTGCCCAGCTTGACCTGCGGGTGGATGCCAAGTATATCCCCAAGTTCTGAAAAACCTTGTTATTTCAGTAGACTTCCTTCCATAGCTGTGGTATGTTCGGGTCAAGAGGGAAGTCGACCAACAGCCCAAAAAGGAGACATATCTATGACAGAAAAAGCAAAACGCACAGGCCTCATCATTGCAGGGATCTTGCTCTGCGCCGTGCTGGTCATCGGTATCGCCGGACGCTTTACATCGGCTCCTGCAGCGGATGATCCCACCATTTCGGACAACGGTCCAGATGCAAAAGATCCCCTCGTTGACATCGACACGCCCAATGTAAAGGTCGAGATCAAGGCAGATACCTCTACGGATAAAGATGACCCCGGCAAGGGCGCTGACAACTCCGGCACAGAGCAGACCATTCAGGGAACACCCACCAAGCCGGACACCCCGGAAAAGCCGAAGGCTCCTGGTCAGGTCGAGGATGACCACAAAGCGGAGGATGTGCCGGAAGCAGACCGCAACAAGGAAACGCCGCCCACTTATGAGCCGGATCAGACAGAGGTGAAGCCCCAGCCCACCGAGCCTGCGGGCGGCAGCACCAACGATGCCGGTCAGGTGTATGTTCCTGGCTTCGGCTACATCACGCCCAGCGGTCCCAACACCGTCACCGAAGCGGATGATATGTATGAGAATGGCAACAAAATCGGTATCATGGGCGGCTGAACCCGCCCTCCTAAAAGAGACACGGCTGCGAAAAAGCCGTGTCTTTTTTCATCTTCATGAGGAGGAATGCGTATGAAAAGGATTTTGCCCCTATTGTTGGCATTGGTGTTGGCGTTGACCGCCGCCATTCCCGCCTATGCCACAGGAGACGGCAATATGGACAGCGGTGGCAGCGGCATGGGTGACGGCACAAAGACCAACTACTGGAACCCCGGCATGGATGGTGTGAGAGTCTCTATTGTAGATGCCGCGTCCCGTTCCGTGGTGCGGACGCCCATCGACCTGACCAATAAAACACCTGCAGCCAATATCGCGCACTTTGGAAAGGTGTCCAAACTCTCTTACAATGCAGGGCGCGGATTGTCAATAACAGTGAGTGGCTATGATTGCATCCAACCAACTCAAAACCTTCCCAAGATCATCTCCACCGGAAGCAGCAAAGCCAGCATTGCTGCCATCCGCAGTTACTTCACCGATGAGCAGGTCATCCGGTCTATCGCTGGGTATTCCGGCATGGATTTCGACACGCTGGTCGGCGGAGACTACAAGCTGGTAGTGGAGCCGCTGGCTTATCTCTGTTACAACGGTCAGCAGTTTGCTATGACCGCCACAGAAGCGGCGCTTTATGATCAGACCGTCAACGGTGACCTCCGAGTAAAGCTCGGCTCTCTTACCCATAAAAACCTGCCGCTGGCAATTTTCCTGGAGGAAGCGGATCTCGGCTACGCCGCATGGTCCGGCAGCCGCACGGATAAGGCATCTAACAGCGATATTCTCGCTTCGCTCGGTATCGGCATTGTCCGCTTCAATGAGGTAACCACACCGCCTGAACCCGGCGAATATGACTATGAATACCGCGTCAATACGGAAGTTATCACCTCCGTAGAGGTGCGCGGCGGGCAAGCCGACCCTGACAACCCTGTGTCGGTACGCTTTAACATTCAGGGCAGGACTTATACCGTCAGCAACGTCTACTACCCGGACGGCGACAGCCAGCTGGTGTGGGTGCGTTGGCGTACTCCCGCCGAGCCCTGTGTCATCACCATCTCCGTCAGCGTGTCCGGCGGCGGCTCGGCACAGAGTACCATCACCTGCAACATCGTGGATCTGGACGGCAATGACCCGCCCAACCCTCTGGCGGATGACCGCAACGATGCTTTCCGCCTGTCCTCTATCCCAGAGAAAGAACAAGTGACCTCTGCCTCCTGGGGAATCTGGTCCCCATGGTGGCAGGAGAATTGGGAATGGGTTGAACATTGGCAGAAGTGCTGGCATACAGACTACTGGACGGATGCAGACGGCAAGACCCACAGAGATCGCTGGTACCATTGGGTAGACAACGGTTGGTGGGAGGATCACGGTTGGTGGGAGTTTGACTACAACGGCTACACCGCCAGCTTGACCGGCAGCATGAAGATCACGCCGGATGAGAAAAGCCCTACAGCGACCGCCTCCACGCTGAAAAGCGGCTATGGCGTTCAGGAGAAGGTGACCGCCAGAGTCACTACAAATCAGAGTGCGGCAGTAACAGCCGCCCAGAACGCAGTGACCTACTTCCCGGAGTTCGGGTATCAGACCTATTGGCGGCTGTTGGAGGCATCTATCTCTGGGCGAAGCACGACCTTCCAATTCAAAGCCAATCCCTACAGCACCTATAACCGCCGCACCCACTTCACTCCCATCTGGTATCCGGACGGCAGCTATACACCGTACACATGGCTTCTGGATTGCTGGACACCTGCCGGAATGCTCTCTATGAATTTGACGGACAGTGTCACCATCCGGGGCAATCTCTGGGAGGAGTGGCACATCGCCCCCGCCAAACAACAATAGAAACGGAGGAAACTATGAGCAACACAAAATATAAACGCCTTTGTGCAGCACTGGTGCTGTCCCTGCTGTTGGTCTGCGTGATGGGTACCACAGCCTTTGCCGCAGACACAGGCGATGTAGCCGGTGCGGTGGAAAGCACTTGGCAGACGGCGTCCGGTCAGATCAAGACCGTGGTGAACAATGTGGTCTTTCCCGCCATCGACCTGATTCTTGCTGTATTCTTCTTCGCCAAGTTGGGGACAGCCTACTTCGACTTTCGGAAAAGCGGACAGTTCGAGTGGACGGCTCCCGCCATCCTGTTCGCGTGCCTCGTGTTCACGCTGACGGCTCCACTGTACATCTGGCAGATCATCGGTATCTGAGGTGCAGACAATGACATTTTACGAACAGGAACTTCGGAAGATCGTCGGAGAACGGCATCCCGATGCCACCTATGTGGGCAGAGCCTGCTATGTGCGCTTAAGCGACATGAACCGGGCAAAGATCCAATTCGTGACAGGGATCGTCGCCAATCAGTACCATGCCCTACAGCTGACGATCCTTAATCGTAATGAGGGTCAAGTGGATGTCCTGCGGCTTCAGTTGACGGATCTGCTGGGGAGGAAGATGACTTCCAACCCCAATTTCAGCAATGGCGTCATGCCGCACATTTGGGATGACGGCGGCAAGGTGGACTGGTACGTATATCACCCCACCCGGCAGGACTATGAGATCCTGTCCGATGCGGTATCAGACTATCTGGATGTATTTCAGGATATGAGCCAGTCCTCTGACCGACAGTGGGAGCAGACAGTGTAATGAAAGCATGATTTGAAGGCCGTACCAGCTGTACGGCCTTTGCCATATCCCAAGCAGTTGGTATGGCCTCACCCGAAAGTGAGGTGAAACCGATCAATGTTCATTTGGGATTTTGTTGCCGGTGAAGTCCTCGGTCAGATCGTGGACTGGTTCTACGGTCAAGTCGTGGGCTTTCTCGGCAACTTCTTTGCGGAGATGGGCAATATGGGTGCGGAACTCTTCACCATGGATTGGGTGCAGAGCATCGTCCTGTTCTTCTCCTACTTGGCGTGGGCGCTATACGGCACAGGACTGGTCGTTGCCTGCTTCGAAACCGGCGTGGAGTATTCCAGCGGGCGGGGCAATATCCGTGAGACTGCACTCAATGCCATCAAGGGCTTTATGGCTGTCAGTCTGTTTACCGTTGTCCCTGTGCGGCTCTATGAGTTATGTGTTTCCCTGCAAGGGACTTTCACCGCGGCGCTTACAGGCTATGGAAGCTCCATCGGGAATGTGGCTGGTGAAGTCATGCAGAAATTCAACGCCGTAGACTCGCTGACAGACCTGACGGCAGGCCCGCTACTTGGGTTTGGGACGATCACCAGTGGAATTATGATCCTGTTCTGTCTCATCCTTATGGCCTATTCCGTCGTCAAGGTCTTCTTTGCCAACTTGAAACGCGGCGGTATCCTGCTCATCCAAATTGCCGTGGGAAGTCTCTATATGTTCAGCGTCCCCCGCGGCTACACAGATGGCTTTATCCAATGGTGCAAACAGATCATCGGCTTGTGTCTGTCGGCATTCCTGCAGGCCACCATTCTTGTTGCAGGACTCATGGTATTTAAAGACCATGCCCTGCTGGGCCTGGGGCTTATGCTCTCTGCCGGTGAGATCCCCCGTATTGCTGGAGCCTTTGGACTGGATACCTCCACCAAAGCTAACCTAATGAGTGCGGTCTACACGGCGCAGGCTGCCGTCAACACCACGCGCACGGTCGTACAGGCGGTGGCAAAATGAGCAGACTGACGATGGGCAGCTTATTTGATGGCATTGGAGGCTTTCCTCTGGCGGCTGTTCGCAAAGGGATCACGACAGTATGGGCTTCGGAGATCGAAGCCTTTCCCATCGCGGTCACAAAGCTGCGTTTCCCCAGCATGACCCATGTGGGCGACATCACAAAGCTGAATGGTGCAGAACTGCCGCCTGTGGACATCATCTGCGGAGGCAGCCCGTGTCAGGATCTGTCCGTTGCTGGCGCAAGGGCAGGTCTTGCGGGGGCGCGTTCCGGCCTTTTTATGGAGCAGATGC